>MAAC01010081.1_pt1 | contig 96718 bp, 75 predicted proteins | sample 1115981 | NCBI WGS metagenome assembly MAAC01 (sample SAMN04961126, study PRJNA320927) | seawater metagenome | isolation source: sample BD02T64 sea water enriched with oil for 64 days | place: USA:Gulf of Mexico | collected 2013-07-27 | reverse complement strand
GCTATTTTTTTACTGGCAGGTTGTGAGCAACACAAAGCGGTGAGTTTACCCAAAACCCCGCCTATTGCTGATATTGACAAAATTGTTAATTATTATGATATTCATCATCCTGTTATTGGTCGCAAGGGCATGGTGGTGAGCCAAAGTGAACTGGCGAGTAATATTGGCGCTGAAATATTACAACGTGGCGGTAATGCAGTTGATGCCGCGGTGGCGGTGGGTTTTGCTTTGGCAGTAGTCTTGCCGCGCGCAGGTAACTTAACGGGTGGCGGTTTTATGCTGGTACACCTAGCGGAGCAAAATAAAACCATTGCCATAGATTATAGAGAAACGGCGCCAGCTGCTGCTTTTGATGATATGTTTATTGATAGCACAGGTGAAGTTGATCATAGCAAGGCGTTAGAAACACTTTACGCTGCGGGAGTTCCTGGTACTGTTGCAGGCTTTGAATATGCATTGAAACACTATGGCACTATGACGTTAAAGCAAGTGATAAAACCGGCAGTTAAAATAGCTCAGCAAGGCTTTATGGTGAGTGATGATATGGTGCGTATTGTTAAAAAAACGCAAGTGTTGTTGCAAAAAAATGCTGAAACCTGTCGGGTGTTTTTTAAGAAAAACTGTCAGTTATACCAAACAGGTGAGTTGTTTAAGCAAGCAGACTTAGCCAATACGCTTGTCTATTTGAGCGAGCAGGGGGCTGACGGGTTTTATCAAGGAGACATCGCTAAAAAAATAGTATCGGCAATGGCTCAAGGACAAGGCTTGATCACCCTAGAAGATTTGCGCAACTACCAAGTAAAAGAAGTTAGCCCGATTAAAAGCCGTTTTAATGGTTATGAAATATTTACTATGCCACCGCCCAGCTCAGGTGGCGTGCATTTAGTGCAAATGCTAAATATGTTAGAGCAGCTACCTTTAGAAGGCGTGGCTCAAGGCAGTGCCGCCATGATGCACTTTCAAGCTGAAATTTTTAAACGTGCTTATGCCGATCGCAGTAAATATTTGGGAGATCCTGATTTTGTTGATGTGCCTGTTAATGGCATTACCAGTAAAGCTTATGCTAAACAGTTAAGCCAGCAAATTAGCGGTGATAAAGTCACTCCTTCGGTACAAATCAATGCAGGACAACCTAGTGATTACGAAAGTCCCGACACTACGCATTTTTCGGTAATGGATAAACAGGGAAACGTTGTTAGCAACACTTACACCTTAAATCATTATTACGGTAGTGGTATTACTATACCGGGCACGGGGCTGCTGATGAATAACACCATGGATGATTTTTCAGCTAAAACAGGTACCCCAAACAGCTATGGTTTAGTTGGCGGCAAAGCGAATGCTATTGAAGCGCAAAAGCGGCCTTTAAGCTCAATGACACCAACCATAGTGTTGAAATCAGGTCAGCCTTTCTTAGCAACAGGCACACCGGGCGGCAGTAAAATTATTACCTCGGTATTTCAACAATTAGTGAATATATTATGGTTTGATATGAATGTTAGCGAAGCGACTAACGCCCCGCGTATTCATCACCAATGGCAGCCGGATATTTTGTATGTAGAGCAAAATATTGCTGCAGATTCAATAACGCTATTACAACAAAAGGGCTATCAGGTTGAAATATCAACATCTTTAGGGAGTTTGCAAAGTATCATGCTAAAAGAAGGTGTTTATTATGGTGCGGCCGACCCTCGCCGGCCTAATGCTAAAGCGGTCGCTGTGAACTAATTGCGATAAATTAATAGCCAGTAAAGTCTATATTGCTTGGCTCAAGCGATCTCTCTTGGGCCAATTATACCCTAAGTAATTATCTTCTAAATAATTAGACAATAAGCAATCATGGCTTAAGCAATAGCTACCAAGCTAATACATCCCTCATCACCGACCAGCGAGGTTTTTTGGCTTTAGGGTTTTCGCCTAAAATCCAGTAGTCATAAACTTTTTGTTGAAAGCCACTATCTTTTTTCAGCCTCAGCCAAGTATCAATAAATTGCACATAATCAGCTTGCCCTTTCGGTAATACTAGCCCGACAGGTGCTTTTAGTTTTAGCCCTTTAGGAATAATGGCTGAAAACTCAGGGTATAACATTGACCACGCCGAGCCGACTTCAGTTGAAAATAATACCGCATCAACCTGTTCATGTTTGCCTTTTAAAAAATGCCTAATATCGCTAACTGCAACGATTTCAGCATTTGGGAAATATTCTTTGGCTATCTGTTGATAATAGTTACTTTTACCAACGCCAATAGTGAGTGTTTCCATTGCTTGAATGTCATATAGGTTAGTAAACGCATCGCGTTTAGAGTCGTTTAATAATAAACCCGCAGTATGGCTAGTGTAAGAATCAGAGAAATTGACCGTTAAGGCTTTCAATGGCGTGATAGCACGGCCGCCCACTGTAATATCAATACTGCCATTAGCTAATAATGTCGCCTCATCTTTATAGTTTTTTAAATAAATAAAGGCTATTTCTATATTAAGATCTTTGGCAAATTCATTGAGTAACTCTACATCGTAACCCACTAATTTATTATTATTGTTACGAAATGCAAAAGGCAGACTGGCTTTATAGTAGCCAACGCGGATGCTTTTTCTCGCCATAATAATATCTAATCTAGGCTGTTGTTGCTCTGCGGCGGTTAGTGGCGTTAATTCTTTATATTTTACCGTGCCAACGGGTTTATTCATCGCTTGCATAGACTCAAAAGTTTGTACTCCCTCATATTTATAAGGGATCAACGCTTTTAAGGTAAAGCCAGCACCAATCATAACCGCAAAAGTAATGGCTAGATGGACACCAATGGCTTGCATCATTCTATGCCATTTTACTTTTTTAAGTACCGCAGAAGCGACGAGCAAAGTGACTACAAAACCATGTAATGCCGCTAAACCAGTGGCAAACCTTGCCGTAACCACACTACCTAATAAATACAATTGAAATTGATCGGCGGGTAAATCGAAATAATTGAGCAAAAAAGGGATAGCAACGGCCATTGAGCCAAAAGCGGTGAGTGCACCCAGAACAACAAACGAAATGTATTGCTCGAACCCAAGTGGCGAGCCAACATACCAAGCTGAAAAAAGAATGAAACCAAGGCCCAGTAAAGTGCCGGTACTTGGAAAACTGTAGGCCGTGGGCACCATAACATCAACGGTCGAGTCAGTTTCTTCGCATTCCATGCCGTGCTTAGCTAATAACTCTTTACTACGTTCTATTATCATCGGCAGTACCACCAATACTGTGCCTGTTGCTAGCGCCGTTATTGCGGCTTCACCTGCGGTTGATAATATCTCTCGATAAGAAAAAGGCGTGGCCCAATGTATTAACAAGGGTAAAAACACAAAGGCCAGTAAAGCGGCAGCGGTAATATAAACCCATAAAAATACCTGTAAACGACCCAGCTCTTCAACCGCTAAAGTACCTGCTGCTGAGGCCGAAATGGCAAAAATACCCAGTGGTGCTAATTTAGCGACGTAAGAGGCGACCTTCATTAAGCTGTCACCGACATTGGTGGTGAGATTTAATAGCGTTTCTTTATTTTTAACTTGAATTAATGCTACCCCCATCAATAAAGAAAATAACACCACTGCGGGTACGACGGTTTCAGATAACGAGGCGAAAATATTGCTGGGTATATAAAGTTTAATAAAATTAAAAGCGGCAGGTTCGGCCGTCATACTGGTACTAAAAAAACCACTGGTTTGCCAGTTAGGGTAAGCCAAGGGTAATAGTAATAAGGTTAGCATGACCGATAGCCACATGATCAAGATAACTTTTACCGCTCTAAAGCCGATTCGACTGGCCATTTCACTGTCAAGACGTCCTAAGCCGCCGATAATAGACACTAAAACATAAGGTAAAACCGTCATTTGCAATAAGCGTATATAAACATTTCCTATTATTTCTAAATCACCTGCAGGTTCTCCAACAAAAACACCTGTGCTAATCCCTAATAACAGGGCGATAATAACGCGCTGAAAAGGGCTTAATTTTTTATACATTTTTATCATTGTGATCTAATTCTCCGTTAATTAGAGCCTGTTATGCCGATGAGGTTTACTGTTTCAAACACAAGTATGACTAATTTTTTACAGTGTAAAATGTTTAACATTTTATGACTAGTAAAATGGGGGTTTAGTTTTATATTCATCTTGTTATTTGATTGGCTCACCATCAGCCCTTAGTGATAAAGGTTTTTAAGTTGGCCAAATACAGTAAACTGACATTAGTGGTCAACCACAGATTTAACCACTTTAATATTTAATCGTTTGGCAATACGATTTAAGTTTGCCCGGTCGGTGGACAGTCTTCTGGCTGTCGCCGCCCAATTTCCCGATTCTTGCCTTAAAGTTTGGCTAATTAGCTGGCGTTGAAAATGTTCAGTTGCTGCTTTTAAATTGGTATTAGTAAGTTCTATATCCGCGACAACGGCTTCATTTGTTTGAGTTACTTTTGCCGTTGCAAGCGTATTAAGGGAGCCGCAATCACTTATCTCAATAGCGATAATTGCTTGCTTTTTTTGCCGTGCTCTGGCCTTTAATGCTGCTCGGCTAATGACATGTTCTAGCTCGCGCACATTTCCGGGCCAGTTGTATTGCTCTAAATGAGCAATGGCTGCTGCGGTTATCTTTAATTGCGTAATGCCCAGTTTTTGCCGTGTTTGCTCAACAAAATAGCCACTAAGTACTTGCACATCGCCAACTCGTTCTTGTAATTTGGGCACTCTGATCGGGTAAACGCTTAATCTATGATACAAGTCAGCTCGAAAGCGACCAGCTTTTACTTCTTCTTTTAAATCTCGATTGGTTGCGGCAACGATACGAACATTAACTTCTTCAACGTTATCTTGCCCAACAGGTTGAATCTCATTGCTTTGTATTGCCCGTAAAATTTTGCTTTGTGCCGCAATCGGTAGTTCGCCTATTTCATCTAAAAACAAAGTACCGCCATCAGCTAAAGAAAACTTACCGGCACGATTTTTTTCGGCACCGGTAAAAGCGCCTTTAACATGACCAAAAAGTTCACTTTCTATCAGGTTTTCAGGCAAAGCGGCGCAGTTAACATAAACCATAGGACCATGTTGTCGTAACGATTTGTGATGTAACGTACGAGCAACCAACTCTTTACCTACGCCCGTTTCACCATAAACAAGAATATTAAAGTCTGACGGGGCAACAATATCGAGTTCCTGTTTGAGTTGTTGCATGATCGGGCTTTCGCCAATCAATTCGCCACCATCGCGTTTCCATGCTTGTTCGGTTAGTTCCGTTACCACTTGCTGTGAATGATCGGCCTGACTTTCTAATTGTTCGATTAAAAAGGCGGTATTAAGTGTTGCCGATGCCATGGCTGAAATCACCTCTAAGGTGCGTTCGGCAATATCGTCAAAAATATATGGCGTTAAGCTATCTATGGTTAATAAACCCAGTAATTTATCATCATAATAAAGGGGTAAACCCATGCAGGAATGAACCGGTAAATCTCCAGCACGGTCAACTAATAAGCCGTCATAGGGATCGGGCAAGGGTGAATCAGCCGCAAATCGAATCGGCGCTTTTGATTGACATAAAGCGGTAAACCTTGGGTGTTCAGCAACGAGAAAGCGTCTACCTAAGGTATCTCTGCTTAGCCCTTGTAATGCGATAGGTTTAAGAATATCACCATGATAAGACAACAGCGCTACCGCATCACAAACAATGGTTTTTCTCACCGTATCTAATAGCCGCTCAAACCTATCTTTGGTATTTAAGCTACTGGCTAAGTTAAGCGCTAATTCAATAATGGCGGTTGATGATATTTGGCTGATATTATTCTCCTTTCTTGAATACAAAATAGCACATAAGTGTCATTAAGACTACAAAATTAAAGGGTCAAATAGACTGCACATACAAGTAAGAACAAAACAAGCTCTTGATTAATATGGCTTAATTTTGTTGGCACCTACTTTGCAGATACTTGTATCTATGTTGCCAATACTTTGTAGCTACAGAGTTAATACCGATACGGAGTCAAACATGTATTCACAATTTATTATTGCGAACCAATTACCCGCAATACCTAATGCTTTAAATTATCAGAAGTGTCTGATTTTGGGTAACTATTTAATGTTGATATCTTTTCTTGTCGTTTCATCAAGTATTTTCATTACTTTTGTATTCGATGAGCTATTCGCTATGTCAGTGCAAATCTTTGCGCATATCGCCACCATCGTTTTTGCTGGTCTATTGAAAATAGGTTATGTACTGCGTTGCGTCGCGCTACATGGTTTTGGTAAAAGGAATTTTTAACATGCTCACTATTCAAGACCCAGAATTAACGCAATTAATGCATGAGAAAATGCATGAGAAAATGCATGAACAGCAACCTGCTAGTTGGCTTAGGCAACTCAACCAACAGCCAATTTTAGACTTGCCCTTTAGGAGTTATTTTCTCTTAGCGGTGGCTTTTTCCATCATAGCGATAGCTATTTGGGCCGGTTATTTGAATGGTTACTTCACTTTTTCCACAACGGGGTTATCACCGATAATTTGGCATGTGCACGAAATGATCTTCGGTTTTTCTGCCACCATAGCGGTAGGTTTTATATTAACAGCAGCGCAAACATGGACCGGTAAAGCCAGCATCAAGGGCTTGCCCGTGCTCTTGTTTATTATTGTTTGGCTTATGGCGAGAGTGTGCTTACTCATTAATCAGCCGACATTTATTTATATCGCTATCGCTTTGCAATCTTTGTGGTGGCTAGCGTCAATTGCGGTATTTAGTCATTTGGTATTATCGAGCCAAAATAGACGTAATTACTTATTTATTCCGCTACTTATTAGCTTAATGCTACTTAATATCACCTTATTATCGCTAGATTTATTGAATTACAGTGAATTAGCACAGCATATCGCCCGTACGAGTATTTTAATGTTTTGCCTGTTAATGGCCATTCTTGGTGGTCGGGTTATCCCCTTTTTTACCAGCTCAGGAGCCAAGTTAAAAGCGATAACAACGCCTACTTGGCTAACTACATTGCTGATTGCCACATCGGTCGCTGGCATAGTGGTATTTATTCTTTCAGCCTTTATTGAACTGTCTTTTAGCCCGGCAGGTTTGATGATTGTGTCAGGTATATTACATATTGTTAGGCTGAGCTACTGGCGCAGTATTGCTACTTTAAAAATCCCGCTACTATGGTCACTACACTTGGCTTATTTCTCACTGGGTTTCGGCTTGATATTGCTCGGCATAAGTTACTTACCGTTCGAATACCTGAATATACCATTACAGTTTTCTGATGCACTACACCTGATCACCATAGCGGCGATGGCTTTAATGATCTTTTCTATGATGTGCCGGGTCTCACTTGGTCATACGGGTCGAGCATTAATCGTTCATCCCTTAGTTTCTTGGTTATTTATTTTCATTTTTATCGGCGCTACTGCCCGAGTTTTACTGCCAATATTTCATCTGCCATTGCTTGGCTGGAACAGCAGTGCATTTTTATGGCTACTGGCCGCCAGTTGTTTTTTAAAGGTTTACTTTCCCGTGCTAACCACAAAAAAAGTTGAACGTTTATATGCCAATAAAAACACTTAAACCCATTCAAGCAATACAAAGTAAAGAAGGTAATAAAAGGCACAGTGCCTTTTATTGCTAAAACGATTCCCTTTCAATGTAAACTAGGAGTAATAATGTTAACCGAACAACATATACAGATAGTAAAAAGTACCATTCCCATTTTAGAAAATGCCGGCCCTGCTTTAACAGAACACTTTTATCGTCGCTTATTTTTGCATAACCCTGAATTACAAGATATTTTCAATATGTCTAATCAGCATAGTGGCAGACAACAAGTAGCACTTTTTGAAGCGATAGCAGCGTATGCAAAAAACATTGAAAATGTTGCGGTATTACAAACAGCGGTAGAACGGATTGCCCAAAAACATACCAGCATAAATATTCAACCTGAACACTATAGTGTTGTTGGCCATCACTTAATCGAAACGCTTCGAGAACTCACTGGCGATATCTTTACTGCTGATATCGAGCAAGCTTGGACTACAGCGTATCAGTTTTTAGCGCAGATTTTCATCAACAGAGAAGCTGAACTTTACCAACAACGAGCCGCAACGAAAGGCGGTTGGCGAGGTGCACGCGCATTTAAAGTGGTTGATAAAATTGTCGAGTCTGAATTAGTGAAAAGTTTTATTTTTGCGCCGCTAGATCAACAAGGGGTGATAGGCTTTTCTCCGGGTCAATACTTAGGAATTGAAGTAACCCCGACCGATAGTGAATACAAAGAAGTGCGCCAGTATTCATTGTCAGCTCAATCAAACCAGCAGAGTTATCGAATTTCGGTCAAACGAGAAATTAACGGTGTGCCAGGAAAAGTATCAAACTACCTACATGATGGTATTAATGTGGGTGATGAAGTTAGTCTCTATGCGCCAGCAGGTGATTTTTTCTTTGTTAATCGTCAAAAACCGGTAGTACTCATTTCAGCAGGCGTTGGTATTACACCGATGCAAGCAATGTTAGAAACCTTAGCTGAGCAAAGCTATCAAGAGTCAGTACACTATTTACATGCTTGTGAAAATAACGAGCAACATTCTTTTGCACAGCGTACCACAGAGCTAATGAATGAAAATGACTGGCAACAACATATTTGGTACCGAAGTGAAGACGTTAAACAGCAGCAGCCACATATTAATCATGGTGTTATGGGTTTTGGTGAGTTGTCTTTACCGATAAATGAGGGTGATTTCTATCTTTGTGGTCCCATTGGCTTTATGCAATTTGCTAAACAGCAATTACTGACATTAGGTGTACCAGAAACTAGTATTCATTATGAAGTATTTGGTCCTCACCAGTCTTTGTAAAATAGCGATAGTGGCAGCATTAAAAAATGCAGAGGCTTATGCTTCTATATTTTTAAAAAATCATTCATTGGTCACTTTTTAACTGGTTGAACAGTTGTTAGGTCACGTCAATGCTTGCTTATGTTTTTTTGTTATTTTTTTTGTTATAAAACTGTAAAAAAAGTTTAACAATATACTAGCAATGCAGTGAAAATCTGGTAATCTCTTTGCACGTTATTTTTGTGGTTGTATTTTGTACAATCAAAAAGTAACGGTGGATAAATTTATTTATCCACAATAATAATAAAAATAAAAAAATGTGTGCTAAAAGGATTTTTCTTACCTTTTTTCAATAAAATCATATATGTGAATAAAAGTACCAGAATAGCGATATTTGCTATTCTGGCGTTTTTCCCTGTTTACTAACAAAGTTATCCACATTTGAATGGTGACAATTGTCACTGCATAGTAGAGCTAAGGCTTGGTTTGTGTCATGCTTAGCCCATCTTAATGTTTAGACAAAATCTCCATGACAACTTTGGCCGAAAACTCCCCAAAAACTCTTGCAAAAATCAACCAGCCGCTTATTTTAGTTGATGGTTCATCCTATTTATTCCGCGCTTATCATGTGCCTTATTTACAAGCATTATCGACGGCGGATGGCCGACCTACGGGTGCCATTACTGGCGTGCTTAATATGATCCGCAGTTTAAAAAAGGATTACCCTAATGGTAATGTTGTGGTGATCTTTGATGCCAAAGGTAAAACGTTTCGCAACGATATGTATCCAGAATATAAAGCTAATCGCCCGCCTATGCCGGATGATTTACGTAGCCAAATAGCGCCTATTCACGAAATTATTACCGCCATGGGCTTACCGTTATTGGTTATCCCCGGTGTTGAGGCTGACGATGTTATTGGTACCTTAGCTAAACAAGCCGACGAACAAGGTATAGAAACGGTTATTTCTACGGGTGATAAAGACATGGCGCAGTTGGTTACCCCACATGTGCGATTAATTAATACCATGACCGATGTTGAAATGGATGAAGCGGGTGTAGTCGAAAAATTTGGCGTTCGCCCCGATCAAATTATCGATTATCTAGCGTTGATGGGGGATAAAGTCGATAACATTCCCGGCGTGGTTAAATGTGGTCCTAAAACCGCGGTTAAGTGGTTAGCTGAGCATGGCACACTCGATGAGGTAATAGCCAATGCAGACAAGGTTAAAGGCAAAATTGGTGAAAATTTACGTGCTGCGCTTGAACAATTACCATTGTCTTATCAGCTAGCCACCATTAAATGTGATGTTGAACTAGAAAAAAGCGCAGAGCAATTGCACGCTATTGATGCTGACATTGATGCATTAACCGAACTGTATACAGAATATGAATTAAAACGCTTGCTTGCCGATATTACTAAAGGCGGAGCAGTAAGCGCTGCTGAGGGCAAACAAACGGCAACCAGTATTTCTGCAACCAATAAGTCAACTGCTGTTGAGGTTATCCCGACACCAGTTAATAACAGTGAATACGATATTATTGTCGATAAAAGTAGTTTTGAAACTTGGCTGGCTAAATTAACGGCCAGTAAAGCCTTTGCCTTTGATACTGAAACCACCAGTGTTAATTACATGAAAGCCGAGCTAGTGGGCTTGTCGTTTGCTGTTGAAGTGGGTAAAGCTGCGTATGTACCATTAGCTCATGATTATGATGGCGCGCCAGAGCAGTTAGACCGAGATTGGGTCTTGGCACAATTAAAGCCTTTATTAGCAAGCAGTGCCATTAAAAAAATAGGTCAAAACTTAAAGTACGACGCCAATGTATTAAGTCATTATGATATCAAGTTAGCTGGTGTTGATTTTGATACCATGATTGAATCGTACTGTTTTAATAGCGTTGCCACTCGTCATAATATGGATGCCTTGGCATTAAAGTATCTTGATTATAAAACCGTACATTTTGAAGACATTGCTGGTAAAGGCGCTAAGCAATTAACCTTTAATCAAATCGATATTGACAAAGCAGGCCATTATGCTGCTGAAGATGCAGATATTACCTTACGTTTACACCAAGCCCTTTTCCCTGCGCTTGAACAATTACCTGAACAACTTAGCGTTTATCAAAATATTGAAGTACCACTAATGCCTGTGTTGGCACAAATGGAGCAAACCGGGGTGCTGATTGATTGTGATGTGCTTGATCAACAAAGCCAAAGTATTGGTCAGCGTTTAGATGAATTAGAAATTGAAGCCCATAACTTAGCGGGGAAAAGTTTTAACCTGAGCTCGCCCAAGCAGTTGCAACAAATATTGTTTGAAGAGTTAAAGATTCCGGTCATCAAAAAAACCCCTAAAGGTGCACCATCAACCGCAGAAGAAGTGCTACAAGAGCTGGCGTTAGATTATCCATTACCGAAAGTTATTTTAGAAAACCGTGGTTTAAGTAAGCTAAAATCGACCTATACCGATAAATTGCCCTTAATGGTTAGCAGCAAAACGGGTCGAGTACATACCTCATATCATCAAGCGGTTACGGCAACGGGGCGTTTATCATCAACGGATCCAAACTTACAAAATATTCCAATTCGTAGTGAGCAAGGACGAAAAATACGCCAAGCCTTTATAGCGCCTGAAAACTCTAAAATTGTCGCCATTGATTATTCACAAATTGAACTGCGTATTATGGCGCATTTATCTAATGATAAAGGTCTCGTCACTGCCTTTAGTGAAGGTAAGGATATTCACCGTGCCACGGCGGCTGAAATTTTTGCCGTTGAGCTTGATGAAGTAACTACCGAGCAGCGCCGTAGTGCTAAAGCCATCAATTTCGGTTTGATTTATGGCATGTCAGCGTTTGGCTTAGCGAAACAGCTGAATATTGGTCGTCATCAAGCACAAGAATATCAAGACAAATACTTTCAGCGTTATCCGGGGGTACTGACCTACATGGAAGAAACTCGCCAACAGGCAAGTGAGCAAGGCTATGTTGAAACCTTGTTTGGTCGACGTTTATATTTACCTGATATTAATGCTAAAAATGGCATGCGTAAAAAAGCGGCGGAGCGTGCTGCCATTAACGCGCCAATGCAAGGTACGGCGGCCGATATTATTAAAAAAGCCATGCTGGCCGTGGCTAACTGGTTAACCGAACAAAATGATGATCGCATTAAAATGACCATGCAAGTGCACGATGAACTGATTTTTGAAATTCATCAAGATATTGTGAAAGAAACGACCGCTAAATTAGTTGAGTTAATGAACAACGCTGTTGAGTTGAGCGTGCCGCTTATTGCCGAGGCAGGGATAGGTAATAATTGGGATGAAGCCCATTAGCGTAGCTGGGAATTTATTCGCGCAGATGTTAGGTTATTTGCGTAGGCGGGATTTTAATCGCGTAGATATTAAATTATTTACGCGATGAATGAAATTATTTTTGTCTTGATAGGTTCTTATTAGCAACACAGTACTATCCCTTGTGTTGTGTGTTTCTTGTTTTTGCTGCCATTTTGCTATGCTACTACTCTGTCATCAGTTTAGCAGTTTGGCAGTTTTTTTGTTTTAGGCTGGCGGGTTTTTTGAGTAGCAAGTCGCTTGACGATATAAAGGGCTAAGTCTTAGGCATTGGAATAACGCTCTTTATTACCAAGCCAACGCTGAATAAGCGCTTGCGCGCATTCTGGGTGCTGACGAGATAATAAATAGGCTTTTTGCTGAACATCGGCAATCAAATAACCATCACGAACCAGATCGGCAATTTTTAACATCGCCAAGCCCGTCTGCCTGGTACCTAACAACTCTCCCGGCCCCCTGATCTCTAAGTCTTTTTCGGCAATAACAAAACCATCATTACTGTTTCGTAATACCGCCATGCGTTTAGTGGCGGTTTTAGTTAACGGCGCTTTATACATTAATACACAATGAGAGGCGACAGAGCCACGACCAACACGACCACGCAACTGGTGTAACTGAGCTAATCCTAAGCGCTCAGGGTTTTCAATGACCATCAAGCTGGCATTGGGGACATCAACACCAACCTCAATCACGGTGGTGGCGATAAGTAAGTGCATCTCACCTGCTTTAAATGCGTCCATCACTTGCTGCTTTTCAGCCGCTTTCATTCGACCATGTACTAAACCTATATTGAGTTCAGGTAATTGCGTCTGTAATAAAATAGCGGTCTCTTCAGCGGCTTGGCACTGTAGTACTTCTGACTCTTCGATGAGTGTACATACCCAATAAGCTTGACGATTGTCATGCGTACAACCTTGACGAATACGCTCAATAACAACATCTCGGCGTGAGTCAGGTAACGCTATGGTGTTTATGGGCGTGCGACCGGGTGGTAATTCATCAATAACAGAGGTGTCTAAATCGGCATACGCTGTCATGGCTAAGGTGCGAGGAATTGGGGTTGCCGTCATGATCAACTGATGGGGATAATTGTCGTCAAACTCGCCTTTATCTCGTAAAGAAAGTCGTTGTTGAACGCCAAATTTGTGTTGCTCATCAATAATGATTAACACCAGCTTTTTGAAAATAACATCGGCTTGAAATAATGCATGGGTGCCAATAACCATCTGCATTTCGCCACTGGCTATTCGCGCTAAAGCCTCACGGCGCGCTTTGGCCTTGGTTTTGCCAACTAACCAACCGACGTTAATATTTAACGGTTCGAACCAATGTTGAAAATTGATGGCATGTTGCTCAGCTAAAATTTCAGTGGGTGCCATTAAGGCCACTTGATAACCTTGGCTAATGGCCGTTAATGCGGCTAAGGCAGCCACTAAGGTTTTCCCTGAACCAACATCCCCCTGCACAAGCCGCATCATAGGTTGAGCTTTAGCTAAATCGGTTTTAATTTCATCAACGACACGGGCTTGGGCATTGGTAGGAGAAAAAGGTAGTGTGGCTAAAAAACTATTTTCGTTTTCTTCATGCACGGTCAGCGAAATGGCTTGGTGAACATCACTATTTTGTCTGACCTTTAACATGCTTAAATTATGGGCGAGCAACTCTTCTTTAATCAATCGTAATTGTGCCGGATGTTTACCATTTTCAAGTTGGCTGGTTGAGGCTTCTGGTGGTGGCCGATGAATTATTGTTAGCGCTTGTGATAAAGAGTAGCTTTCATCAAATAAGCTGCTCGGTAGTAATTCTTCAATTTGTCCGCGTTGTAAACGAATAAGTGCTTGATCAGTTAAATTACGCAATGACAGTTGTTTTAAACCATCAGTGGTTGGGTAAACAGGGGTTAAGGTTTCTTCAACCTGTGTTAATGCTCGGTCTTCATCAAGCGCTTTGTATTCAGGGTGCACTATTTGAAAACCGCGCGGTCCGCGTTTTATTTCACCATAACAGCGAATAGTACGGCCAACACTTAAGCTGTTTTTTTGGCTAGCAGAAAAACTGAAAAAACATAATTGTACAGTGCCGGTACCATCGTTTAAATCAACCACTAACATACGGCGTTTGCCGTGAGTTATTTGATTATTCGTTATTTCGCCGATAATATTAGTGTGGGTACCCGGTAAACAGTCTCGCAGAGTGGTTACCCGTGTTCGGTCTTCATAGCGTAGGGGTAAATGAAAAAGTAAATCTTGCACTGACACTAAGCCGATTTTCTCAAGCCTAGCCGCCATACTTGGCCCGACACCTTTAAAAGTCGTTAGGGGTATTTGCGATAATTTAGTCAGTGCTTCCATAAAAGAGATTTTGCGGTTAAAACCGCTCCTACCGATCAGTCATCAAGATGTTGCCAAGCACTTTTATCCATTTGCATTTTTTGCCACCAGAGTTCATCCGCGACAATTTGCCCTTCATCATCAATGGCAGGATAAGGAAGCCCTTTACGCTGACATGCTTCGGCAAAAATAGGATGGCCGCCTTCAAATAATGTCCGCTGACGACGTTCGTTGCTTAGGCTTGGTTTGTTGTACATACCAGCTAGTTGGCGTTGACGTTGTGCTTCATATAATACCACCGAGCAAGCAACCGAAACATTTAACGATTGCACCATGCCAATCATAGGAACAACAATGTCTTGATCGGCTAACTCAAGGGCGATTTTGGAGGTACCAAATTTTTCTTGTCCTAAAATAATAGCGGTGGGTTTGGTGTAATCAATTTCGCGAAAATCAACGGCGGTTTCAGACAAGTTAGTGACTAATATCTGCATGCCTTGCGCTTTTAACGCGGTAATAGCATCAGCGGTTTTGTGATAGTTATGAACGTCAATCCAATTTTGACTACCGGCGGCACTGCCGCCACGCACCTCTGCTTCGTCACTTTTCCATACGGCGTGTACATCGCTAACACCTATGGCATCGCAGGTACGCACTACCGCCGCTAAGTTATGAGCTTTGTGTAAACCTTCCATACAAACGGTAAGATCAGGCTGGCGTTTATCTAGCATAGCATTTATGCGTTGAAGTCTTTCTGGGGTCATAATCTTTTAAATAATAAAGTTAACATTCTAAATTTAGCTTGATGACGAAAATTTCTAACGTAAGCTCGGTAATTCCATAACACCATCAATTTCAATTTCAACGTCTTTAGGTAATTTTGAAATTTGAATAGCTGCGCGGGCAGGGTAGGGTTGTTGAAAATATTTAGCCATAATTTCATTAACTGTTGCGAAGTTACTGAGATCAATCATAAAAATATTTACTTTTACCATGTCGTTAATGGTGCCGCCGGCAGCTTCACAAACGGCAGACAAGTTTTTAAATACTTGTTCGGTTTGCTCGGCAAAGCCACCAGCAATCACTTCCATGGTTGCCGGTATTAGTGGAATTTGACCCGATAGATAAACCGTGTTGTTTACTTTAACTGCTTGGCTATAAGTGCCAATAGCACTGGGTGCTTGATCCGTGCTGATAATACTTTTCATTTTATTTCCCTAATTTTTGTGTTTTCGAAACTCGCTACTCGTAGCTTATGGTTTCTATTTATTTCTGATGACGCGTTGAACGTCAATCATGACTTTAATTTTTCGAATAATGTCAGCTAAGTGAATACGGTCTCGACAGGTTATTTCCATATCAATGACATAAAGACCAGCCTCTTTCTCACCTGAGTTTAGGCTATGAACATTAGAACCGCATTTAGCAACAACATTGGTAAGCAGTGCCAGCGCACCTTGGTGATTAATAATTTCTACCCGTAATTTGGCGATAAATTCTTTGTCAATATCGCTATCCCATTTTACCGGAAATAAGCCACCTTGTTCGTGACCCTTGATATTGCGACAACCTTGCTGGTGCACCATTAAGCCTTTGCCCGGGCTTAAGTACGCTAAAATAGTATCTCCAGGAATAGGGCGACAACATTTACCGTAGTTAACTAACATGCCTTCAGTGCCTTTAATGGGCATTTTATTTTTACTATTTGTTGATGGTATTTCGCTGTCTTCAGTAAATTCATCGGTAAGACGCCTCGCAATACCAATACTTAAGGCATTTCCTAAACCAATGTTAGTGAGTAATTCTTCGAAGTCTTTATTGCCACTTTGTTGCACTACTTCGGCTATTTTTTCTTCGCTAACATCTGCTAACTTTACTTTGCCTAAGGCATGGCTTAATAATCGCTGACCCAGTTGTTTTGATTCGGCTTGTTCGCGTGAACGTAAGTAAGTTCTAATTTGTAAACGCGCTTTGGAGGTAACCACAAAGTTTAACCAGGTTGCGTTGGGTCTTGCGGCAGCTGAGGTTACTACTTCTATTGTTTGGCCAGAATCAAGTGGTCGGCTCATCGGGTAAGGCTTTCTGTCAACTTTAACACCAACACAAGAGTTACCGACATCGGTATGTACCGCGTAAGCAAAATCTACGGCAGTTGCTCCCATAGGGAGTTCAATTATTTTACCTTCGGGAGTGAAAACATAAATCTCTTCTGGAAAAAGATCTGATTTTACATTTTCAATAAATTCAAACGAACTACCAGCACTTTGTTGTAGTTCGAGTAAACTTTGCATCCAGCGACGGGCTTTCATTTGTGCGGTGGTATCAGCGTTGCCACCGCCTTCTTTATATAACCAGTGGGCTGCAACACCTTTGTCAGCCATTTGCTCCATATCTTGGGTTCTGATTTGAACTTCGACCGGAATGCCATGAGGGCCAATAAGTGAGGTATGTAAAGAACGATAGCCATTGGTTTTTGGAATGGCAATATAGTCTTTAAACCGCCCTTCAATGGGTTTGAATAGGTTGTGCATGGCACCGAGAGCGCGATAGCATTCATCAATTTTGTCGCCAACAATAACGCGGAAGGCATAAATATCCATGACCTCGTTAAACATTAATTCTTTATTGAGCATTTTACGATAAATAGAGTACAGGTGTTTTTCACGGCCGATAACTTGGGCGTCAATATCGCTTTCAGCTAGGCGTGATAACACTTCTTCTTGAATATTATCTACAATAGTTTTGCGATTACCACGAGCACTTTTTACGGCCGATTTTAATGCTCTTGAGCGCATGGGATACAGGGCTTCAAAGCCTAATAGCTCTAACTCGTTTTTTATGTCATGAATACCTAATCGATTGGCAATGGGTGCATAAATTTCTAGGGTTTCACGGGCAATGCGGCGACGCTTGTCTGGTCGTAACGAGCCTAATGTCCGCATGTTATGGGTTCGGTCAGCGAGTTTGATTAAAATAACACGAATATCTTGCACCATGGCTAAGACCATTTTGCGGAAATTCTCCGCCTGCATTTCTTCTTTGTTATCAAACTTTAGCTTATCAAGCTTACTCACCCCTTCAACTAACTCTGCGACTGTGTGACCAAAAAGCTCGGCCAGCTCATCTTTAGTGACTGCCGTATCTTCAATAACATCGTGCAGTAATGCCGCCATCAAGGTTTCATGGTCAAGGTGCATTTTGGCAAGGTTAATGGCAACAGCGACGGGATGGGTAATATAAGGATCACCACTAGAGCGCATTTGGCCATCATGGGCATCACGAGCAACAATGTAGGCATGTTTAAGCAGGTCAACTTGTACTTTTGAAAGATAAGTAGTGCTTAACTCTTTTAATGGTTCAAATAGATACACCTATCGCTCCAAATTGACGGCAAACTAAAATAAATAATGTGATTACAAGGCTAGAATACGTGGCTTTGCGCTAAATGCAAAGAAAATTGATAAGTGTTATAACGAGCAATAAAAAACGCGTAACTTATTTTCTATTATCATAGAGAAAAGTTACGCGTTTTCAGGTTAAATTTAGCGGTTATACGCTTTAATTAACCTAGTTCTTGTGGTTGTTCACCAACAATTGCAGCAACAGCATCTAATTCAGCAGTATCTTGTTGAATTTGTTCTTGACGATCAGACATGTCCATTGAACTAGAGGTGACTAAACCTGCTTCAATTTCACGCAAAGCTAAAACGGTTGGTTTGTCATTTTCAACATCAACCAAAGCATCTTTACCGCCCGTTGCAATTTGACGAGCACGACGTGATGCGACTAACACCAAATCAAAACGATTACCGATTTTTTCTACGGCATCTTCAACAGTTACGCGAGCCATTTGGTCACTCCAACTTAAATTAATAAAATAGCGCTGCATTTTACTGACAGCTAGGTCATTTAGCAAGTAAAAGCCGCATTGGCTTTTGAAATCATTATTTTCTCTGATTAATTTTTTGTTAACAAATTAACTCATCAAGCAAAACTTTATGTTGCGCAACTTGTTGGCTGCGCTTTAAGCGCTGATTCTTCACTATGGTGGTAAGGTCAACTAACGCTTGTGCAAAGTTATCATTAATCACTATGTAGTCAAATTCTTGGAAGTGGGAGCACTCCCCTTGAGCCTGTGCCATGCGGTCAGCGATGATGTCTTCACTGTCTTGACCTCGGCCACGTAATCGACTTTCTAGCTCTTTTTTTGAAGGTGGACTAATGAATATGGTAGTCACTGATGGTTTCTTCATACGCACTTGTTGTGCGCCTTGCCAATCAATATCAAGAAAAACATCAATACCTTGTGCAAGTTGTGCATCAATGGCGGCTTCAGAAGTACCATAATAATTACCAAATACTTCGGCATGCTCATAAAAGGCATTTTGCTTTATTTGTTTTTTAAAACTTTCAACAGAGACAAAATGATAATGTTCACCATTATTTTCACCGGGGCGTGGCTCGCGAGTAGTGTGAGATACCGACACTTGCATGGGTCTTGTCGACTCTTGCTCTCCTTGCTCTAATAATGCTTTGATTAAGCTGGACTTTCCTGCACCGCTAGGCGCTGAAAGAATAAATAAGTTACCAGAAACTGTCACAGTTAAACCTTGTAAATATAATGAATTGCTTTTGTAGGCAGGAACATATTGTTTTGTTCACGCGAATAAATTCCCGCCTACAGGTGGAGCATATTGTTATAAATTAGTACTTTTATAAACTAGAGCACTTTGGCAATTGATTGCGCCAAGTAGTCAACATTGCTGTTAGCAATACCAGCAATACTCATGCGGCTAGAGCCGACCATATAGATGCTGTATTCATCTTGCAACTGCTGTACTTGCTCAGGGGTTATACCTAAGAAAGAGAACATACCCGCTTGGCGAGTGATAAAGCTAAAGTCGCGTGTTACGCCGTTTTCTACTAGCTTATCAACAATTAACTGGCGGTTACCGTTAATGCGATTACGCATTTCAGCTAATTCACGATACCATTCGTTACGTAGTTCGTCTGACGATAAAATGGTTTCAACCAGTGCCGCACCATGTGCTGGCGGCATAGAATAGATAACGCGTACCACAGACAATAATACCGAATTGGCAATATCAACCTGTAAGCTTGATGCACCAATAATAGTACAAGCACCAATGCGTTCACGATATAAACCGAAGTTTTTCGAACACGAGCTACAAACAACCATTTCATTTACTGATTCAGCCATTAAGCGTAAACCGTAAGCATCTTCGTCTAAACCTTGTCCGAAACCTTGGTAAGCCATGTCGACAACGGGAGTAAAACCAACTGATTTAGCCACGTCAGCAACTTGTTGCCATTGCTCTTGATTCAAGTCCATACCACTTGGGTTATGACAACAAGCGTGTAATAACACGGCATCGTCGCTAGGCACTTGTTTAAGTACAGCTAACATACCGTCAAAATCTAAATTTTTGTTTTCATGATCATAGTAAGGGTAAGTTTTTACCGTTAAACCTGCCGCTTCAAACAAGCCTGTATGGTTTGCCCACGTTGGGTTACTCACCCAAATAGTGGCACCAGCTTTACATGATTTAATAAATTCAGCCGCGACGCGTAGCGCACCAGTACCACCGGGAGTAGAAACCGTACGAGCACGGTTTTCGTTTAATACTTTGTGATCTGCGCCAAAAATAAGGTTAGCCATTTCATCATTAAAAAGGGGTGAGCCGGTTGGACCAATGTAAACTTTACTGGTTTCGGTATCAGTGCGATGCTGCTCGGCTTTTTTTACACAATCAAGCACGGTTGTTTCACCGGCTTCATTTTTATAAACGCCAACACCCAAATCAATTTTCTTTGGGTTTGTATCTTCTCGGTATTTAGCTAATAGCCCTAAAATAGGATCGGCAGGCAAAGCTTTTAAGCTAGCAAACATGACTGAAATTTACCTTATATTTGAGCGCTTCAATGTTAATGAATTAAACCGCTTGCATTGAAAGAAATAGTGAGATGCAAGCATAGCTCAAAAGTGCGTTAAGATTAAGGATTTTTAATGCATATTTTAAGACTAATTTTGTTGCTTGGGTTGTGTAAGTAGGTTTTTATTGTTTTTTGTCGAGTCGAGTATTGTGATGGTTAGTTGCTTTTATTGCATACGGGGTTTTATTTTCAAACGGAGATATATGAACAATTAATAGATCAATTGCTTGGTTTAAGCATGGAGTGTCAATCATCTCATGTTCATTAAATGTTCAATTTATTTGATTTGCTCACGATTAATCCCCATTATGATTGTATCAATTAGTTTATCTCGTTATACTGACAACACTGTTTACTTACACAGTACTCAAAGAGAAGGAGGCATTATGAGTTATGAATCATCACAAATAGCTAACTATTTTATCGATAAAGCTCACTCTGAAAATATAAACATGTCTACGTTAAAATTAATGAAAATTGTTTACATTGCTCATGGTTGGGGTCTTGCTGTTTTAAGTAAAAATATTTTAGGCGGGGAGCATGTCGAAGCATGGCAACATGGCCCGGTGATTCCATCCTTGTATCATTCATTTAAAAAATTTGGCAGTAATCCAATAAAGGAATATGCAACAGAGTTTAAGTTTAATGATCTTGATGATGATCCTGACAATTTTAGCTTTGATACAATAATCCCCAAGGTTGAAGATTCTGATACTAACTTGAAGCAAGTTTTAGATTTTGTTTGGTCTGTATATAAGCAATATACGGGTTTTGATTTAGTAAACATGACACACCAAGCAGGCACACCATGGAGTGATAGCTTTAAAGCTGGTGAGCGCCATGTGGTAATAGAAAACCATAAAATTGAAACTTTTTATAAACAGCAGGTTACGGACTTCTTGCAGAAGGCTTCTTAATTAAATGGCATCAGAAAATGAGTCTCTTTTAGAGTTACTAAAAAAAACAAGTAGCGATAAAGTTGCTAAGTCCATCTCTAAAGACACCCCACCAAGCAAAGAGCACTTAGATGGCCTTGAAAGACAGGATGAATATTTTTTATCTAAGCATATTAAGAGAATTAAAATAGCTGGACTATATTCTTTAGCTTTCCTAAGTATTGCGGTATCTCTGGTTATCACGTGCTTAATAGTTTGGGTTATCTTTAATTGGTTCGGAAATATTGCAGCGGACGCTAAAAAAATTGAATCATTTCTTAACTCTACCATGACACTAATTCTTACTGTATTAAGTACGTTATTCTTAAATTACGTGTTAACCAAGAAAAAGTAGCTTGATTTTACGCAGTTGATTATATGATATGTTACAGTTTTTAATGGGTTGAAATACAATCAAAGTTGAGTCATTTCGTGATATTGCATCGTTCAAGCACACCATTTTACGGGTCATAGCTTATCAATTGTTTGTATTGAATTAACTTAAGTTAAAAAGTATTAGTCAACGCGGCAATCAAACCAATAACACCACCAAAAACGCCACCCCAAACCACTAGCCAGCCTAGGTGTTTCTTGATCATGGTTTGAATAATTTCTTTTACTAGTTGTGGTGTTAATTCATTGAGACGTTTTTCAATAATATTACTGACCTTTTCTTGCATATTGGCGATCATATCAGGCTGCTCTAATTCTTCGCGTAGTAAATTATTGAACTGTTCACTTTGGCTGATCTCTTGTATTGAGACTTTCATTTTTTTGATAAAAGGCTCTTTCATCGGCTGTAAAGCTTCACTACCACCAACCATAGCCAGCATGGGCGCAAAAGAAGAATCTTCTATTACGGCAACTAAGTTATTAAAAGCAGGGGTTAAATCAATTTTTTCAATAACCGGTGTTAGATCAATGCTGCTGGCCGCACCTGAGCCAGTTGATAAAAAACGGTCGATATTTTCTTTAGTGAAAAATTGTTCCATCATCAGTTGGCGAATGGCAATTTTAAATTCTTCAAAGCGGGCAGGAATAACGCCAGAACCATAAAGTAGCGGCACTTTTTCAAAGAGCATGTGTACAGCAAGCCAATTGGTTATTGCGCCAGATAAGGCGAACAGACCAGTTGTATAGACAATATGGCTCCCTAAAATGAAACCAACAAGGGTACATATTAAGGCGATAAAGTTAGTGACCAGACTTTTGTTCATTGATGACTCCGCAATAAGGTATGCGATTTGGGATTTTTGTTGGCGCTATGATAGCATTGAATTTACTTCGCTAAAATGATGATGACATTTATTCGGATTGAGGGATTTATTCAATGTTTAAGACGTTACTTGTGCTGTTTTATTTTGCATTTATTAGTGCTTGCGGTGCTGATAACGCTACTGATCAGCAATGGCGAGCGTTAGATGTCAATAATACCGTATTATTAACCTTACCCCACGGTAAAGTGGTGATTGAACTGGCACCGCAGTTTTCACCTAAGCATGTTGAGCAATTTTCAGCACTAGTTAAAAAGTCCTTTTATGATGGCACTACGTTTTACCGCGTTATTGATGGTTTTGTTGCCCAAGCAGGGCCAAAAGATGGCAGTAAAAAAGATAAATTAGTGCCTGTACTAGCAATAGAAGGGGAGTTTTCAATCGATAAAAACACACCGTTTACGCCAGTGCAAAAAGATGATTTATTTGCGCCGCAAACGGGATTTCAAGCAGGCTTTGCTTTAGCGAATGATAATAACAACCGTGCTTGGTTAACTCACTGTCCGGGAACGTTGGCGATGGCGCGCGGTAACGACGCTGATTCTGCCTCAAGCCATTTTTATTTTGTTATTGGCCAAGCACCGCGCTATTTAGACAGAATAATGACCATTTTTGGTCGTGTGGTTTATGGCATGGAACATATTCAAGCAATACAGCGTACGTCAGTTATTGAAGGGGAATATGCGGTAGATAGCCGAAAACATACTGCTATTATTAGCATGAAACTAATGAGTGATGTGCCAAAAGCAGAGCGAATTATCATTGAAGTTGAAAGCACGGAATCAGCAGCTTTTACCGAGCGTTTAGTAAAACGCCGTGCCCGTGACCATGAGTTTTTTTATAAAAAACCGCCACCCGTGCTTGATGTTTGCCAAGTGCCAATTAGAAGCCGTTTAGTTAAATTACCGAATTGAATGCGCGTTTTATAGTGTGCGGTAAACACACTATAAAACTGAGCAGTTTATGCTAATGGTATAACTAACCTTCTAACTGGAAAGTTAATCCGGCATTTTCTTGCAAACGGTCAATTAATAAAGTGCCCATTGCTGAAGCAGGTGTCCAGATACCGCCACCAGCAGCATCCAAATTTTTCAGTAAACAAATAGCGCTTTCACTGATCATTTTACAGGTTGAACCGTAACCCGGATCTTTATCGCCTTTAACACTGGCCATTAAGGTCTCGCCATTACTGTTAGAGCCGGCAAATAACACATCATAGAAACCCGTTTCACGTGCTTCTTTTGTCGGGCCTTCACCCGGTTTCATCGGATCAGTTGCCATTGATTTGTCTGCTGCGACCATTTTTGCCATCGCCTCGCCTTTCTCGCCAGCGCCGGTGAGCATCATTTCATCGTAGACAAAATCATCACCATATTGATGCGCTAATAATAAGTTGCTGCGGTGTATGTTTTTAGTATTGATCGTCGCCATAACAAAGGGAGCTGACCAGCTATTTAAATCTTGGTCAAAAATAGGCGCCATACCTGAAGGTTGTTCTGGACCCGTAAATGAGCCCGTTAATGAAAATGGGTTAGATAGCACTTTGATTAATTCTGGATTTTTAGCCGCCGCTTTCATGGTTAAACGAAAACTTTCTAAAGTACCCCCTGAAAAAGTGCCTTTCATCGCTCGTACACGGCCTTTAATGCGTGATAGTGGCTTAGCTAATTTTTCAATGGCAGCATTTTGTAAAAAGTGCACACCTAAATCAAAAGGTACTGAGTCGAAACCACAAGAAAATACAATACGTGCGCCACTAGCTTTTGCTGTTTCTGCATGGGCAGCAATCATTTCATGCATCCAAGCAGGCTCACCACATAAATCAACGTAATCAGTGCCTATTTCACTACACATACGAACTAAATCGGAACCATATTTTTGGTAAGGACCAACCGTAGTTAAAACAACTTGGGTACTTTCAAGCATAGCCTGCACTGTTGCTGGTTTTTCTGCATCAGCGATTACAAACGGCACATCGCTTGGAATACCCATTTCATCACGAACCTGCACGAGCTTTTCTTGGCTACGGCCAGCCATTGCCCATTTTACTTCACCATTTACGCCGTATTGATTATTTAAATATTCACAAACTAAGCGGCCTGTATATCCTGTAGCACCGTAAACCACGACACCAAATTGTTTATTTGTAGACATTTTCTTTTACCTTTTATTTTTTATTTAACTCTGAATAATGAAGTATAGGTCATCCTTTTGGAGCCCCTTTACTTATCGCTTATTTTGAATATTGTTACTTTGCATAGATGACAACTTCTTCGTCGAGAACACTGGCTAATAATGGGCTTGATTCAGAACGAGCAAAAGCATCATCAATCGCTTTAAAGCGTTGTTGTACAACTTTACGGTAGTTAGGATGGGTAAATATATAAAGTTCTTTATTACTAACCGCTTCAACGACACGATCACCAACAATAGCGGGAGATAAGCCGTTATCAATCACTTTTTGTATGTGTTGCGCCGCAGCGGAAGGTTGAGCGTTATCTTCTTTTTCACTTTTAAGCTCGCTAGGCTTATTACGGGTTGATAAATTGATGCGTGTTTTAACAAAAGCAGGGCAAAGTACGGATACTTGAATGTTGTGTGGTTTTAATTCGGCATACCAGCTTTCAGACATACCTACTACCGCGACCTTAGTGGCCGTATACGCACCAGAGGTAGGTACACCCATCATGCCTGCCATAGACGCGACGTTAATTAACCAACCTTGTTCGCCGTGTTGCTTCATTAAAGGCACCATGGTTTGCGTACCATAAATAACCCCCATTAAGTTGACATCGAGCACCCAACTCCAGTCTTTGTTGTCAGTTTGCTCAATAGTACCGGGGTTGCTACCAACACCAGCGTTATTAACTAGCATGTGAATTTTTCCAAAACGTTCAATCGCTTTGTCGGCTACGTTTTGCCATTGGGACAGGTTAGTTACATCCATTTGCACCGCTAAGACATTAATACCTTCGCTTACTAATTTTGTTTTAGCAATGTCGAGTTGATTGGCATCTATATCGCCTAATACAACATTCATTCCCTGTTTACCCATAGCACGAGCGATACCAAAACCAATACCTTCTGCGCCACCACTAATAACTACCGTTTTACCTGAGAATTGATTCATGTTATCGACCTTTAATTTGTTTATTTTGTTATTTTAAATGCTATCCATGAGCTCTATCTGCGGTTCAGCAGCCAAATAACCAGCCATTTTTTTACCAAAATGTTGGTAGTGCTCTGTTTTACCATGAGCTTTTAATGCTGATTCGTCGGCGTATTGTTCTAAGACAATATAAGTTTGAGCGTCATCACGAGACTGATGAAAAGCGTAAAGTAAACAGCCTTTTTCGTTAGTCAGTACCGCGGCAACTAACTGTTTAAAAATAGCTTCAAATTCTTTATTTTTACCGGCAAGTACTTGTAATTTTGCTGTGACACCAATAGTCATAATAGTTCTCTACTTTTTGATATATACCTAATGTGAGTTTTATCTTCCCATAAAAAATATCAAATCATAAATTCTAATTTTTAATAGATAACTATTAGTCTTATCTATAGCTTTTTCTAAAAACTATTCTTTTAATGTATATCTCACTTGAGCTTTTAAGTGCTTGATTATTGATTAATAGGACTATTAATCAATAAAGGGCAGTACCTGAGCAGTGGAGAAATACGGGTTGAAAGCAGAGGTTGTTGCTTATTGCAGAGGTTATAATTAGCACAGTCGCTTGTGGGTGAAATTGTAAAGTCGAACAAAAATATTTTTATTAATTCTTTGCTTTATCATAAGTTATTGAGTTTATATACCACACTTTTTTACCTTCAGGAGTCATTACGATGACTTCATCATCAACTTCTTTTTTTAACAAGGCTCGCGCCATTGGTGAGTCAATGCTGATATAATCAGTGCGACCAAAAATTTCATCATAGCCAGTGATTCTTACCGATAATATTTTGCCGTCATCATTTTCCAATACCACCCGAGCACCAAAGAAAACCTTTCCTTCTTGTTGAGGGGAATAGTCGACGATTTTTAGGGCTTCTAAACGCTTTGATATATAACGTATTTTTTTATCTATTTGCCTGAGCTTACGTTTATTCTCTTTGTAATCAGCATTTTCACTACGGTCACCTAATGAAGCTGCCCAGCTAACTTTAGCCGTTGTTTCAGGCCTTTCTGTTTTCCAAATAAATTCTAATTCTTTTTTCAAGGCTTCGAAGCCTTCTCTGGTGATTAACGCAGTGGCCATTAATATTACTCTTCATTTTAGGCTTTAAATTTACATTTTGAGGAAGGGTGCAATTCTCATCAGTATCGCTCTTTAATATACTGTCATTAGTTGTTTTCTCCAAATGATAGCACGGCAAAAATTCACTAAAGAGTAAATATTGTCATGCAGTTGGTGTTGCCATCATAAATTTCGCTCATTTTATTAATAGACTGCTATAGTCAGTACGCCTTTAGGAGAAAAACACTGAATCCTGCCTCTTGCAGTATCATGGGTATAAATTAGCTACTTGCACTAAAGTGCCATTGTAACGTTTTATCAATTTCAGTCATTATCAGTATAAAACTATTATGGATAAATAATTTATGCGGATTCTAAAACAATTTCTAACATCTTTTTTTGCTGTTTCACTCAGTTTTTCAGCGTTTGCTAATTTTACCGAGCTACAAAGCTTTGGTGCTAATCCTGGTTCGCTTGCCGCGAGCTACTTTTCACCACAACCACAATCTTCAGCACTGGTGGTTTTACTGCATGGCTGTGCGCAAAATGGTGAGCAATTAGCACAGCAAAGTGGCCTACTTGGTTTGGCAAAAAAGCACAAGTTTGCCTTACTCGTGCCGCAACAAGGTTTAGGTAATAATATAAAGCGTTGTTTTAATTGGTATTCAGCGGATGATTACCGCAAGGATAAAGGCGAAAGCTTGTCATTAAAAAATATGATTACTCACTTAAAACAGCAATTAGCGAGCGAAAATATTTATATCCTTGGACTTTCGGCTGGTGGTGCTATGGCTAGTAGTATGCTGGTTAACTACCCTGAACTGTTTTCTGCTGGCGCTGTAGTCGCGGGCATTCCTTACCCTTGTGCTGATGGTTTAATTACTGCTATTTCTTGCATGAAAAATGGCCCTTCTCAAACTTCTGATGAACTAAAGACTTTAGTGATTGAGCTCTATTCACAAGCAAATTCTCAATCAAGTTCTCAATCAAGTTCTCAACTAAACGCTCAACCCAATTCAAAACCAAAAAACTGGCCTAGACTTTCTGTTTGGACGGGAGAAAATGACGGCATAGTGCACCCATCAAATGCTACGCTTTTAGCACAGCAATGGACTCAACTAATGAACATTAAAACAGCAGCCAAGCATGAAAAACTAGCCGGTTATCAAATTAGCCAGTGGCAAAATGATCTTCAGCAACCGCAAGTTGAATTAGTGCAAGTGGCGAATTTAGGTCATGGCATTATGGTTAATCCGAGTGAAAAAAATGGTGGTGAAATTTCTGATTACCTACTCGCGGCACCTATCAGCACAGTGAAGCATGTGGTTAAATTTTGGAAATTACTATAAAAACAACACAAACATAATAAAAACAGTTACTTACGTATAGCACCATGGTGCTAATTATTTTTATAAATTTATCCTTTACAGTGTTATTAGTTAGGGAAACAACTAAATAAAAAATATATAACCAGTAGCAATTAAAAAGAATTATAAATAAGGGTTCAGCCATGAAACAACACAACAGAAATAGAAGTTATCTCGCTTTGGCAATTGCCGCGGCATTAACCAGTAATATTACTTTTGCTGCAGAAGCGGCAGATGCCTCACCAGCGATAAAAGATTCAGGATTAGAACGCATTGAAGTGACAGCTCGCCGTACAGTGGAAAACTTACAAACGGTGCCTGTATCTGTAACGTCAATTGGTGCTGAGGCTATTGCCCAAAATGGCATTACCAATGTTACTGATATTCAGCAATATGCTACTAATACTACCCTGCAAGTTAGTCGCGGTACTGGTTCAACACTGACTGCGTATATTCGAGGTATTGGTCAAGCCGATCCACTTTGGGGTTTTGAGCCAGGTGTTGGTATTTATGTAGATGACGTTTATATTGCTCGCCCACAAGGTGGCGTAATGGAAATTTTAGATGTAGAGCGCATTGAAATATTGCGTGGCCCACAAGGCACACTCTATGGTAAAAATACCATAGGTGGTGCAATGAAATACATTACTAAAAAAATGACAGGTGACAATACTTTTGATTTATCTGCAACGGCTGGTAATTACGGTGCACAGACTTATAAAGCAGCAGGTCAATTAGCATTACTCGATGACAAATTATATATTGGTGGCGCAATAGCTGATATAAGTCGTGATGGTTTTGGTAACTATATTAATGAAGGTGCTGAACCAGGCTCTGTTGCTGCTGCACAAGCGGGTGAAGATAATTACAATAAAGACATCACAGCAGCTCGTTTGTCAGTAGAGTATCATGCAAGTGATGATTTGTTTTTTCGTTTAGCTTACGATCAAACGGTTGATGACTCTAATTCTAAAGGTGGGCATCGTTTAACGACCAGTTTGCTAACGGGGCAAGAACCTCATACTGATGTTTATGATTCAGATATCAGTTTACCTGTTTATAATAAGGTGGAAACCTCAGGTTTAGCATTAACAGTAGACTGGAACCTTTCAGAGTCGCTAAGTTTTAAATCAGTTACGGCTAGCCGAGAAGGTGATACATATACCAATATTGATTTTGATAATACTATACTCAAGTCTGCTGATGTACCCGCAGCGTATGATGACGAGCAATTTACTCAAGAACTCCAGTTAAGTTATATTACTGAAGGCTTAAACATAGTAGGTGGTCTTTACTATTATTCAGGTGATGCTTGTGGTGCATTTGATGTGCAATTGGAAGAATTGGGTAAAGTACTTGGCCTGCCTAGTTTCACCTTAGAAAATGGAGGCTGTACCAATACCGAAAGTTACTCTGCTTATGGCCAGGCAAGCTTTGATTTAGCTGACCAGTGGTCAATGACATTAGGTGGTCGTTACACTGAAGATACCAAAAAAGCTGATGTATATAGATACAGGTTTTTTGAAAATGTTTACCCTGGCGAATCAGCAGACGGTACTGTTGATGTAAGTGATGGTAATCTAGCTAATTCTTTTGAAGGCGAAGAAACCTGGTCACATTTTTCACCTCGTGTGGGTGTAGAGTATCAAGCTAACGATGACCTAATGTTATATGCCTCTTACGCCAATGGTTTTAAGTCAGGCGGTTATAATATGCGTGGTGATATTGGTACGGATGCTTCAGCCTCTACACCATTTACCCCTGAAACTGTGGATACTTTTGAACTTGGCTTTAAATCAGAACCAACAGATTATTTACGTGTTAATGCTACTTTTTTCTACTCTGATTATACTGATATGCAAATTACGGTTCAAGGTGCCGCGCCAAATGGTACCTTTGTAGCCCAAGTACAAAATGCGGGACAAGCAGAAATTTCAGGTGTTGAATTGGAAACCATTTATGCTGCGACTGACAATTTAACCGTAAATTTAGGTGTCGGTTATATGGATACAAAATTTGTTGAATGGCTCACGATTAACCCTGATACAGGCGAACTAGAAAACCAAGCAGATCACAGAGACTTGGCTAACACGCCAGAATTGACAGTTAACTTAGGTGCAAACTATACCTTAGTTGCTGATATAGGAGATTTTGTTTTCACGGCTAATGCTTCATACCGAGGTGAAACGCAAATTTTTGAAATTGCTACACCGGGTCTTGATGAAGATGCTTATACCATAGTGAATGTTGGTGTTAGTTACTATCATAGTGATGGTAACTGGTCGGCTTCATTGCAAGCAAGAAATATTTTTGATGAGCAAGCGCGTATTGCTGGTTATAATTTTGCAAGTTTAGGTTTAGAGGAAGTAATCGTGGGCTACTATAATGACCCCGCTACTGTAGCACTAACGGTGAAATATGAATTTTAATTAACTGTTTTTGATAAAAAACTGATAAAAAGCTGGTTTTTACCAGCTTTTTTTTTGATACTTTATTTATATATAAAAAAGTGTGGCAAATATTGTTATGAACCAAGCTAAAGTCGCTATTGCTGATGATCATCCGTTGTTTCGAACTGCGTTAAAACAGGCGGTAGTCGATTGTATGCCTGATGCGGGTATCAAAGAAGCATCAAATTTTAGTGACTTACTGACCGTGATTGCTAGCTCACCTGAACTAGAAATTATTTTTTTAGATTTACACATGCCGGGTAATGATGGTTTTACGGGCTTAACGCAACTGCAAAATAATCATCCTGACTTAATTGTTATTATGGTGTCTTCTGATGAAAACCCAGAAATAATGCAAAAAGCCATTAACTTTGGTGCCGCTGCTTTTATTCCTAAATCAGTTGATTTAGCCACTATTGGTCAAGCTATTAACGCAGTGCTTGAGGGGAAACCTTGGTTACCAGAGAGCATGCCAGCCAATAATGGCAGTAAGCTAGCGCAAGAGCACAAAAAATTGGCTCAACAATTAGCGCAATTAACCCCACAACAATATACAGTTTTATCTTTGGTGGCCGATGGTCAGTTAAATAAGCAAATTGCCGGCATTCTAGATATTAAAGAAAACACCGTAAAAAAACATGTCTCGGCAATTTTACTGCAACTGGGCGTTTATAACCGCACTCAGGCAGGTTTAGCTTATCAGCAATTGATGTTGGCACCACCTGAAAATATATTGCTGTAATGTTACTGTAGTATTAATATGATTTTTAAATGCTAACACCATTCAATTTATCAATAATATCATTATCTTACTTGGTATTATTGTTTGCTATTGCTTATTATGGCGACAAATTTTCTGGGCAATTTCTGCGTCGATATAAAGCCTTAATTGTTGCTTTATGCTTACCTATATTTTTTACCGCGTGGAGCTTTTATGGTACGCCAGCACAAGTGATCGAAAAAGGTTGGTTTATTCCGCCAACCACAATCGGGGCAATTGTTACCATTACTTTTGCTATTCCATTGATCAAGCGCTTGATTAAATTAAGTAAACAAAATAGAAGCACGTCTATTGCGGGGTTTCTTTCTGCGCAGTATAACAACTCAAAGTTGGTTGCCCTGTTAATCACCATAGTGGTTATGGTGGGAACGTTACCGTATTTATCACTGCAATTAGAGGCTATATCTACCAGCTTTGATTTATTTTCAACTGATTTATATCGGCAAACCAATAATCCAAGCAGCAAACCTTTATGGCAAGACACCACCTTTGCTGTAGCCATATTGATGGCCGTATTTAGTATCGTGTTTGGTACTCGTCATGTTGATTTAACCGAGCATCATAATGGCCTGATGTTAGCGGTGGCTTTTGAATCAGTGGTTAAATTTATTTCTGTTTGTGCGGTGGGGTATTATGTCGGTTATCAAGTGTTCGACAACCCCTCTGCTATTTTAGCTCAAGCATTGCAAAATGAAAAAATTCAGCAGCTGATTGCACTCAAGGCATCGAATGATTACGGCAGTGCTATATTACTAGGTATGGCAGCAATCGTTTGTTTACCTTGGCTATTTCATCTATTGGTTGTTGAAAGTAATAGCCAAGATGATGCCGACACCGCTCAGTGGCTGTTTCCTTTATATGCGCTTGTTTTTTCCTTTTTTTTATTGATCATTACCATCAGCGGCATTTTATACTTTCAAGATAAACCCATTAATTCAGAAATGTTTTTTTTGGCCATTCCTATTACACAAAACCGTACCGAACTTGCGCTGCTTGCTTATTTGGGAGGACTTTCAGCAGCGACCAGTATGATTATTGTCGCCACCATTACCTTGTCAACGATGATCTGTAACGACATGATAGTGCCCTTATTAATAAGGCAGAAAAACTTTCATTTACAAGCCTCGGGTTTAGGGAGTGCGCTATTAAATATTAGGCGTTGGGCGATTGTCTTTATCTTAATTTTTGCTTATTTATTTTATCGTTTAATTGGCTCTTTTGCGAATCTTGGCGCTATGGGTTTGATGTCTATTACGCTTATTGTGCAACTGCTACCAACGTTAATTGCGGCATTATATTGGAAGAATCGCCATGAATATGGCGTGATTGCCGGTGTTTCATTGGGGACTTTATTATGGGGTTATTGTTTGCTAACGCCCGCACTCGTGCAATCGGGATGGCTAGACACTGAATTACTCGATGCGGGTCCTTGGGCGATAAACTGGTTACGGCCACAAGCCTTATTTTCCTTAAGTTATTTTGATCCTCTAACCAACGGCGTTGTCTGGAGTTTAGTTTTAAACTCTTGCGTTTTTGTTGCAGTATCGCGGTATTTCAATAAGCACACATTAGTGCCTTCCATGAAAGATCAACGGATAACGAATGCCGACTTATTGCATGTGACTAGCCGATTTTTAGGGGAAGAGCAGGCAAAATTAGCGTTATTACAGCACTGTAATCAATACGGGCAAGACTTTTTACTAGCCGAAATAGCCAGCCGAGAAACTGCTAAATATGCAGAATCTTTATTAGCGGGTATTATCGGCTCTTCTTCAGCCAAGCATGTTATCAACTTAAGTAAACAACAAGCACCTGACGAAAATACGGATACCGAACAATTGCTGCAAGGCGCATCAGACGTACTTAAATTCAATAGAGAACTACTCCAAACCAGCATTGATAACATGAGTCAAGGCATTACCGTTATTGATCATAATCAGCGTTTGATCGCTTGGAATAAGCGCTGTATTGAATTATTTAACTACCCGCAAAAATTGTTTTATCTTGGCAGCCCCATTCAAGACTTAGTACGACATAATGCTGCCAATGAAGTGCTAGATGAGCATGAAATACAACAACGCGTTAATGAGCAAGTATCACAATTTTTACAACGAAAATCCTATATCTATAAACGATATCTAGCGAATAATTCAGTCATTGAAGTACGAGGAGAGCCTATTCCTAATAATGGCTATGTCATTACTTATACGGACATATCTGAATACCAACAAATGGTTAATGCGTTGCAAGAATCCAATGAAACCTTAGAGCATAGGGTAGAAGAGCGTACTGGTGAATTAACGAAAATCAACCAAAAATTAGGTACCGCGAAAGCGCAAGCAGAAGCGGCAAATTTAAGTAAAACACGATTTTTAGCGGCGGCTAGTCATGACTTAGCGCAACCATTAAATGCGGCACGATTATTTACCACCTCGCTACAGCACATTGATTTAGCTGAAGATCCTAGAGGCTTAGTGGATCATTTATCTGACTCATTACAAAATGCAGAGTCGATGATTAATGAGTTGTTTGATATTGCAAAAATTGATGCGGGCGTGGTGAAAACGTCGGTAAGCCACTTTGCTATTGAGCAAGTATTATCCTCATTGTCAAAAGACTTCACGGTGTTGATGGCAGAAAAAGAACTGACCTTACGCACCCATTCATCGCAACAAATAGTGAAAACAGATAAAAAATTACTACGACGAATTCTACAAAATTTATTAGCTAATGCGCTGCGTTATACTCGAAAAGGTCGGGTGGTGTTAGGTTGTCGTCGTTTAAAAGATGCTATTAGTATTGAGGTTTGGGATACCGGAGTGGGTATTGCTGAGCAAGATATTAGTGTGATATTTACCGAGTTTAAGCGTTTGCACCACCGTGGTTTTGAAGAAGGCTCAGGCTTAGGGCTAGCAACTGTACAGCGCTTATGCTTGTTACTAGATTTATCTATTGAGGTGAAGTCGGTCTTGGGGAAGGGCTCGGTTTTTAAAATCACTTTACCCTTAGGTGATAGCCGTCAAGTTGCAGCAGTAAGGTCAGTGGAAAATAAAGCAATTCATAGTTCAGTAAAAAATACCGCCTTAACCATACTTTGTATCGATAATGATGAAAAAACGCTATTGGGTATGGGATCTTTATTGAGTAAGTGGCACCATCAGGTGGTTTGCGCAAGCAGCTATCAAGAGGCAACTAGTCAAATGTCGGTGCATGATTGCCCAGATATTATTTTAGCGGATTACCATTTAGATGAAGGCGAAACAGGATTGGCGACAGTGTCGCGCTTTTTTGACTATTGGCAACAACAAATTCCTTGTGCCATTATTTCAGCCGATCCCGATGCTTTTGTGAAAGAAAGTAGTAAGGCAGCGGGGTTTTTATTTTTACAAAAGCCAATAAAACCCCACATATTGAGAGCAGCGCTATCACGCTTTGCGAGTATGAAAAAATATGATTAAAGCATGCGTTCTTTATTTTATGTGGCCTCAACATTGAGTAAATTCGCTAAAATAATTAAATTAGTACGCTTTCTAACATTGAATTTAGTGAAAATATTACTGAGGTGAGTTTTGACGGTATTTTCGGCAATGTTGAGTTCATAAGCTATTTGTTTATTCAGTAAACCATCACACACTAAGGTAAATATTTTGAACTGAGCTGGGGTGAGGCTGGCTACTTTCTCTGCTACTTCACCAATTTCACGATTGATAGCATCTTTTGGTATGGCATCAATGTCAGGAAAACAATTATCACCTATTAATAAGGCATTAATTGCTTGCGCTATCACCTCAGGGTGAGCACTTTTTGATAAGAAACCACTGGCACCTAATTCCTCTGCAAGGGCGATAATATCAGAAGAATCACTACCCGAAATCATCGCAATAGGCACTAAAGGAAAACAGCCGCGTAAATTCGCTAAGCCAGATAAGCCATTGGTACCGGGAAAATGCACGTCGAGCAACACTAAGTCATAATCATCACTTTTTTCCAGTAATTGATAAACGCCGTCAACACTGTGCGCTTCAGACACTAAAATTTTTTGTTGCTTAGTATTGACCAAATCTTCGATAGTGCGCGTTAATGCCCCTCTAAATAGCGGGTGATCATCAGCAACAATAATTTTTATTTCGGTAACCATTTGACCAGCAACTTTTCGATGAAAGATAGCCTTACCATAGCAGAACAGTTAGTTGAAGCACTAGCTAAATGGCGAATTTATCAGCGCGTCACCCGAAAGGACTATAGGCAAGCCTAAAAACTGTTTACATAATGAGCATCATTAAAAATAACAATTTTCTGAGTATGCTCTGCTCAGGTTCAGGAATTTATATGATCAGTTTATTCGGCCTTATTGGCGCTTTAGCGTTATTAATTTATTTAACCATACGTGGCATGAATTTATTAATAGCGGCGCCGTTAACTGCCATCATTATTGCCTTAACCGGTGATTTATCATTATTCCCCTACGGCCAAGAGAGTGATAATTTCATTCACAGCTACATGAGTGGCTTTGCTGGCTTTATTTCATCTTGGTTTTTTATGTTTTTATTGGGTGCGCTGTTTGGCAAGTTGATGGAAGACAGTGGTTGTGCCGATAGTTTAGCTCAGTGGATTGTCAGTAAACTGGGTATGCATAATGCGGCATTAGCTGTAATAGCGGTTTGTGCCATTTTAACTTATGGCGGCGTCAGCGTCTTTGTGGTGGCGTTTTCTGCTTATTCGATTGCCTTAAGTCTATTTAAGCAAGCCAATTTACCGCGACGTTTTATTCCTGCGGTGATGGCCTTTGGTTCGGTTACGTTTACCATGACTTCTGCGGGTTCACCTGAAATTCAAAACTGGATCCCTATTAAATACCTTGGTACTTCACCTTATGCGGGTTGGGAAGTTAGCTTAGTTGTGGCGATTTTTATGGCGCTATTTGGTTATTGGTGGCTCCAGCGCATGATGAATAAAGCTATTGCTAACGGCGAACATTTTCATGTGCGTGATACTGATCCAATTGCCAGTGAGAAAAAATTACCCCATTCGATTGTGGCGGCACTACCTATTTTAGCGGTACTAACGGTTACTTTTTTAGGGCACGAAGCATTCGCGCAATATGCCTTAATTTTGGCACTATTATCGGGTTGTTTGACCGCATGGTTACTTAATATTCGTCTTTTCTCTAATTTAAATATGACCATTGGTGCAGGCACCGCCGGTGCATTATTAGCCATAGGTAATACCGCGGCGGTGGTTGGTTTTGGCTCGGTCGCTAAAGTATCGCCTGCTTTTGCTATTGCGGTAGATTACTTAACGGCTATGCCGGGTAACGAATTGGTTGGCGCCGCCGTGGCAGTATCAGTTATCGCCGCCATGACAGGCTCAGCGTCAGGCGGACAGTCTATCGCTTTACCCGCATTAGCGCCGCATTATATCGACGCTGGTGTTGACCCCGAGGCTTTACATCGCGTCATCGCCATTTCATCAGGCGCGCTTGATTCGTTACCACACAATGGCTATGTGGTCACGACCATACGCTCAATTTGTGGTGAAACACATCAAGCGGCCTATGCACCAATGGCGGCGTTAACGGTAGCGGTTCCCCTCATAGGAACTGCGCTTGCGGTGCTGTTATTCCTAATCACTGGCTAGTGAAAATAATAAACATGACTAAAAAAATAGTAAGTCTGCATCCGTAGACTGAAAAAAATAAAAATACAATAAGAAACGTTAGGAGCAAACATGAATACAACAAATACAACAAATAAAAAATTTAAATTAAGTCAATTGGCTGTCATGGTCGGGCTATCTTTAGTGTCAAACCACACCATATCAGCAGAAGTGGTTAATGAGGTCGAAGCAGACAAAATTGAAAAAATTAGCGTTTTAGGGAGTTATATCAAAGGCTCAGATACGGTGTCAGCTAATCCTGTTTCTGTGGTTACTAGCGAAGATATGGAATTCACCGGTGCGGTTGATACTGCCGATATGGTGAATTTATTACCGGTCAACTCAGGCGCCGAAAACCGCCCTGATACTTTTACTAGCTTCTATAACCAAGGTACTTCTAATGTTAACTTACGTGGCTTGGGATTATCGTCAACCTTAGTCTTGATTAACGGTAAACGCCAAACGCTAAGTGGGGCGAAGGCACAAGATGGTAGTGTGTTTGTTGATACATCCTCTATTCCTGCTATTGCGATAGATCGTGTGGAAGTATTGAAAGAAGGCGCAGCGGCTTCTTATGGCTCTGATGCGGTGGCTGGCGTGGTTAACTTTGTCACTAATGATCATTATGAAGGTGTTAAAGTCGCTGGATCTTATCACACGATTGAAGGTTATGATCAAGATGATAAAAATGTCAGTATTTTAGCGGGTTTTGAGTTGGGTGATAGCAGTCATCTGGTCATGGCGGCTTCAATATTACGCCGTAGTAATTTACGTGGTTGGGAACGGCCCGATTTAGTACAAGCGGCAGCAAGTAGTTTAGGTACGGGTTTTAAATTAACCGAAGATGCTGTGGTTACGGAAGGTCCTTGGGCGGGTAATTACAGTGCCGGTGAGCAAGTGGGCAATCCCAATTGTGCTGGCGTTGGCGGTAATATTTTAGATTTAGACGGCGATGGCGACATTGACCGTTGTGGTTTTAAATATGGTCTGCATTACAATATAGTTAATGAAGAAGAGCGTGAGCAATATTATGCCGCGTTAACGCATATTTTTACCAATGATATTGAATTCAAATCTGCGGTTACTTTTTCAGATTATCGTATTATTGACAACTTTTCTGTGCCATCTTTGCCTAATTTAAGCTTTCCAACCGTTGCCGCTGATAACCCGACTAACCCTTTTGGTGTCGATGTGCTAATTTTTGGTCGCCACAATCCGACGTTAGATTTTTCTGAATCGCGTGCGGCACCGCGAAGCAATGAAACTTTCCGTCTTGAAGCCGGGTTAACGGGCACACTCTCTAATGACTGGGGTTGGAGTTCGTCACTCGCTTACAGTGCTAATGAGTATAAAATTACCCAACCAGAAATGTCTTTATCGCGCTTATTCTTGGCAATGGATGGGCAAGGTGGTCCTAGTGGTGATATGACTTTTAATCACTTTAGTACTGACTTGCAACATGATCCCGTCATGATTGATTGGCTAAAAACCGATTTTAAATCAACCACCAAAACTAGCTTGATAGTGTGGGATGGTGTTGTTAATGGCGAGCTTTTTGAAATGCCATCGGGCACTGTACAAGGGGCTTTTGGTGCTCAATTTCGTCATGAAACTTATAAAGTATCACCTGCAGAAAATAGCCGTATTCAATATGATGCTGCTGGTAATCCTGATCCATCGTCTAATGACTTTACCTTTTTAGGTCAAGTAAACCCCGTTGATGAATCACGAAGTGCTTATGCTATTTTTGCTGAGATGGAAGTGCCATTGATGGAAAATTTAACCATGAATGTGGCGCTACGTTATGAAGATTTAGACACAGACAGTAATTTAAGCCCTAAAATTGCCTTTTTGTATAGCGCCACTGAAAACCTGTCGTTTCGCGCTTCGGCGAGTACTTCGTTCCGTGAACCATCATTGTCACAATTTAATGCTGATGTAACCAATACGGTTAACTTGGTTGACTACCAGCTAAACCCTGACGGTACGCCGATATTAGATGCTAACGGTAATTTTATCCCGAATAATTCATCAATATTTATCCGTCAAGCGACTACGGGTAACTCAGAGCTTGAGGCAGAAACAGCCACTAACTTTAACCTTGGTGCTTTATGGTCAAGTAACAGCTTACAAGTACGCCTTGATTACTGGAACATTGCTTATGAAGACGTGATTACCATTGAATCGGCACAAGCAGTATTAGATGCCGATCCTAATGGTGCAAGTATCGTGCGCCAAGACCCTAATGACCCAACGAGTACGTTGGCGGGTATTTCCACGGATTATTTCAATGCCGCGAGTATTGATGCTAGTGGTATTGATGTTGAAGTTAGCTACGGTTTAGAGTTTGGTGACAGCACTCTTGACTTAAGTGTTAGCTGGTCGCGTTACTTAAGCTATGATGTGCCTGTTAATGGCGAAACTTATGATGCGGTTGGTTCCTTTAACTTTGGTAGCTTTGTTCGTTCAATGCCAGAAGATAAAGGTAATTTTTCTGCCCATTGGATTAACGACAAACATAGTGTCATGGCGCGAGTTGATTATGTGTCTAGCTATACCAATAACCGTCAAGGAGATACCATAGAAAGTTTTACGCCGGTTGAAGTGCAATATCGCTATGTCATTGATTTTAATGAGTCAGAAGCAACCGTTAGTTTAGGTGTGCAAAACCTGTTTGATGAAGCGGCTCCTTTTGTTGCCGATGGTGCCAATCTTAGTTATGACCCTAAACATCATGATCCCCGTGGTCGTGTGTTTTACATGAAGGCAAGTTACGAGTTTTAAGCTTAAGCTAAAGTCCGTTTTATTTGCTCAGTTAGTAAACCCTCTATGACCTGTTCATAGAGGGTTTAATTTATTACCGAGTTTAATTATTTAATGCCGAGTTTAATTAAATGTGAGTATTTACTTAATACAAGGTAACAGGGTGGGCAAAGGCCTCAGTCGAGCGTTGCTGATAACAATTGCCGCATCAATTTTTTCAACGCTAACGCTTTGATGGGTTTGCGCATAAAGGAAAACTTAGCGGCGCTAGTTTTTTCTCGCACTGAGGGATCGGCCGAGCAGATAATAACAGGCGCTTGCCAAGCATATTTTTCTCTACTGGTTTGTACTAACGTCACGCCATTTTTGTTATCGTCTAAATGATAATCTGAAATAATCATTGCAGGGGTAAAGTTTTGCTTAATGATAGCCGCATTTAAGCTTGCTTGATCTTTTACCGCCATAACCTGACAACCCCACTCTGCTAACTGTGTTGCCATCGCGGTTAACATCAGTGGTTCGTTGTCAACCAGCAGCACCGCTAAATTGATAAACTCGTCGGTCGTTGATGGTTGAGGAATGATTGATGCGGCGATTGTATTTTCAGGCATTACATGGCTGCGCGGTAGAGAAATACTAAAACAGGTGCCTTTACCTAAGGTTGATTGCACCGTAATAGTAAGCCCAAGCAGTTTAGCAATACGCTCTGAAATGGCTAAGCCTAAGCCAAGGCCTGAGGCGGCTTGGTTGGGGTTTAAGCGCTCAAACTCTTTAAATATGGCGGCTTGTTTGTTTAAGGGAATGCCGGGGCCATTATCCCATACTTCAATGATGATGTTTTCTTGCTGGTGTCTTACGCCGAGTAATACTTTGCCTTGGCGATTTGCTTGTGGGCAATAGTTGATGGCATTCGATAAAAAATTTTGTATAACACGGCGTAATAGCCTTTGGTCAGTTGCAACGGCACAGCTTGATTTTATATAACTAAATTTCACCTCAGACTGTTGTGCTAATAAAGTAAACTCTTTACCTAAAGTAGATAACAAATCGTTGATTGAAAATATTTGTACATCAAGTGTTTGTGAACTGTTGTCTAAGCGTGATATTTCGACGAGATCTGATAGCAAGCTTTCTGCGGCAGTGAGTGAGTTTTGAATATTTGTTGCTAGCTCTTGTAAGTCAGTATTTTGCACTTTTTTATTGAGCATATTGGTGAATAATGACATGGCATTAAAAGGTTGCATGAGATCATGGCTAGCGGCAGCTAAAAATTTAGTTTTGCTGGTGTTGGCAGCCTCGGCTTCGGCTTTTGCTTGGCTAAGCTCGGTAGTGCGTTCTATCACTCTTTGTTCAAGGCTTTCATTGGCTTTTTTGAGTGCTTTTTCTGCGTTGATATGAGCGGTAATATCAGAAAATGTGCTAACAAAGCCGCCACCGGGCATGGCTTGACCGCGAATTTCTAATACGATGCCACTGGGCATATTGCGTTGAAAATAATGATTATTGCCTTGGCGCATATACGCTAATCGGCGTGCAATTAACGTCTCTTGAGTCTCGCTTTCTTTGCTATCTGCTATCAAGCCGCGTTCGACATTAAATTGAATAAGTTCGGCAATAGGTTTGCCTACAGCGACTAGCTCACTGGGGTAATCAAGTAGCTCTATGTAACGTTGATTCCATGCCACCAGACGCATGTCGACATCTACCATGCTGATGCCTTGTTCAATGTTTTCGACCCCAGCTTGTAGCAGTTCGCGATTAAATTGAAATAACTCGTTGGCTTCATCAACAATGTTAACGACATCTTCTAGAGGCATGGTTTGTTGTTTGGCTGAGCCTAAAACGCTGGCTAATTGTAACCGGGTATAGTTATAGAGTTTGTCGTTGGCGGCGCTATGTTTTCTGGTTTCAGGGTAATATTGCTTAAAGGTATTGGCGGCTTCGTTGTTCACAAAACGTTGTAATAGTTGATAGAGATCCTTATGGCTAAGCTCGTGCTCCAGGTTTTTTTGCTGTTTATTAATAAATAGCTCAGCTTGCAGCTTTTCACCGACGCTACGGCGACCAAAAAAAGAAATGCCGATAAAGCAGCAGGTATTGGCCAGCAAGCTAAATAATAAACCGTGACTGATATCATCTAAAAATGTGACACCAAATAACGCATAAGGTTTTAACCAAGAGAAACCAAATAACCCTGTTGTTAGCCATGTTGATTGCGGAAATAAACTTGGCAGCAATAGGGTGTATAACCAAATAATGCTGCCAACAACCAAGCCTGTGAGGGCGGCTTTACTGGTGGCATTGCGCCAGTAAAGGGCACCAATAACCAAGGGGGCTAATTGCGCGAGTAAAACAAAAGACAACAAACCAATACCCGCTAAGTGATTTTGCTCGGCAATGGCGCGCTCAAAAATAAAAGCCAGCAGTAATAACAGCGCAATGGCAATACGGCGTAAATTAAGCAGTAAACCAGAGAGTTGATTTTTTTGTTGCACCATAAAGCTTTTATGGCGCAGTAAAAGCGGGTTAATAATTTCAGTGGTTACCATGGTACTTAATACAACGGTGGCAATAATAACCATGCTAGTAGCCGCCGCTAAACCGCCAATAAATACTAGGCCGCCTAACCAAGCTTGTTGGAAAAACAATGGAATGGTGATCACATAAGTGTCAGCATTAACGCTGCCGCCAGGAAACAGGCTTTGCCCAGCGAGTGCGATAGGTAAAACAAATAAATTGATAAGAATAAGGTATAGAGGGTAGAGCCAACGGGCAGTTTTTAATTCTTTTTCGTGGTGATTCTCTATCATGATTATATGGTATTGCTGGGGCAAAATGAAAATAGTGATCATGCCTAAAATAGCCTGAGAAATGGCAAAATAAGTACCATTACTTGACGGTGCAGACGGCTTGATATTCTCTGTTTGTATTAATAAATCACTGACGCCGTCAAACACAAAAAAAGTCGCAAAAATACCCACAGCCGTTAAGGCAAATAATTTTACCACCGAGCTAAAAGCAATCGCTAATACTAAGCCTTGATTTTGTTTATTAATAACGACTTGTCGAGCGCCAAATAAAATACTGAATATAATCAATACAATAGTTACAACAAAGGTGGTGCTGATGCCAGACTGGTATGAACCGGTAACAAGGTCAAAACTAGTGCTGATGGCACGCAGTTGCAAGGCGATGTAAGGAATAGTACCTAGTAGCGCCACTAAAGTGACCGTGGCGGCAATGAGTGGCGATCTGTCATAGCGACAAGCAATGAAATCAGCGATAGAGGTTAGGTTTTGTTGTTTACTAATACGCAATATTCTTAGCAACATTGGCCAAGCCAATACAAAACAAAGAATTGAGCCTATATAAACAGGAGCAAGCCAAGCGCCTGTCGTAGCCGCTTGACCTACGGTGCCATAAAACGCCCAAGAGGTGCAACTTACCCCTAAAGATAAACTGTACACCCATGGGTGTTTTAACCATTTATTGTTGGTTTGCTTTTGTCCCCAGTAGGCAACGACAAATAGCAGCATTAAGTAAGCTATAGATAATAACGAAATAAGCCAAGTATCGAGAGAGAGCCAAACTAACAACGAGTATTCCTTTAAGTCATGAGATGTCGCTCGACAGGTCTATAAAAGCGCCGAACAGAGTTATTTAAGGGTGCTGGAAACAGCATATCACGAGTAAAAAATAAACACAGGGAACGAAGGTAGTACATCATTGTATGATTTAGTGCAGTAAGCTGATTAAAAGTAATAATTTGTAACTGAATCAATAAGTATGAATTTAAATAAGATAAACAATAAGTACCTTATAGCGGCATTGGTTTTTATCAGCTACACCCTGTTTGCTATGGCTTGGGTTGGCGGTACCGCCAGTATGAATCAAATCATGTCTGCCATGAATATAGACAGTCTAGCGTCAGCTAGTTTTATCAGTGGCGCGGTGACTTTAGCTAAAATAGTCGGCACTTTTATTGCCGCTTGGTTAGCGCTAAAGCTGGGTGTTAAAAAAGCGTTTTTTGTTTCGGGTTTATTAATTTCAGTAGGCTTATTAACGCCTTTGGCACCCAATTATGAACTATTACTCGTGAGCCGGTTTTTAATGGGGCTGGGCGGTGCTTTTATGATTGTTTATTTCAATCCTATTGTTATGGCTTGGTTCGCACCCGAAGAAAGGTCAACCATCAATGGTATTAATGCCGTCGCCTTTAATGTGGGTACCGGCATTATTTTATGGCAAATGGCGAATTTTAATGACCTAACCGGTAGCTGGCAAAATACCCTATTAATTTTTTCTTTCGCCAGTCTTGGGCTTAGTTTAGCTTGGTTGCTTAGCAAGGATAAAGAGCAGCACACTAAAGATGAGGGCGAAAATGCAGCACCAGCAGCAAATTATTCTTATTTGGATGGCTTAAAGGATAAGTTTAACTGGGTTTACGCGTTAACTTATTCGGGCATTCTAGCTTTCTATATTTGTTTGTTTACCTTTTACCCGCAAGCGGGCATTAGTCAAAGTGCCTTAGTAATAGGCTCTGGCATTGTTGGCACTTTGGCGGGAATTGTCTATAGTAAGAAAATTAATCAACGTGTGCCTGTTATCCGCTGGTCTGGCTTAGTTATTGTGTTCACTGTGTTCGGTTTATCTTTTAGTGATTCAACTTTAGTGCAAACATTGTCAGCTATGGCGTTAGGCTTTTTTATCTTTTTCCCGGTAACGGCATTGGTGACCATTCCTCATGAGCTACCTAAAATGACCGCACAAAAAGTGACAGTAGTGTTTAGTTTGTTTTACTCTATTAGTTATTTAGTGGCTACTGTGGCGTTGTGGGCGTTTGGTAAGTTGGTTGATATGAATAATGGTGATTTCAGTACTGCTTTTATGCTGATCACTGTATTAAGTAGTACCTTTTTCTTAGGGAGTTTCTTTTTGCCTGAAACGGCTAAAGGGGCAACAACATTAACAAATAGAAAGGAATCATCATGCGAGGCATAATCTCTCCAAAACTTAGTGAATTTATTGAACAGGCTAACGTAGCTGCGGCGTTAGCAAAAGAAAGTGGCGTGCAGTTTACGCCAAGTTTAGTACGAGGAAATCTGGAAAAACTTAGCGTATTCATAGGTGAAGGGCCTGAATTAGCTTACGCACAAGAAAGTGCCTTTGTGACCACTACGCACAATATCCCCGTTAGAGTTTATAGCCCAGCACCCGATGAAGCTTTACCTGTGGTAGTGCATTATCATGGTGGTGGCGGTATGTGTGGCAATATTGCTTTGTACGATACTATCAGTCGAAAAATTGCCAAGGCGGGAAATTGTGTCGTTATTGCGGTGGAGTATAGACTGGCACCAGAATTCCCCTATCCAATGGGTATTGAAGACAGCCAGTTTGCGTTAGAGCATTATCAAGAGGTACTCAAGGAAGTAAATTATAGCCAACAATTAATTATTGCTGGTGACAGTGCTGGTAGCGCTATTTGCACTACGCTAGCCAGTGATAATATTGCGAGTCGTGTCAAAATCGATAAACAAATATTAGTTTATCCTAGTGTTGACTACACCCTGTCTTCTCCTTCGATGGCTGAAAATGGTAGTGGCTTTTTGTTAGAAACCAGCAAAATTGAATGGTATTTCGAGCATTACTTCCAAGGCAATGATTTTCAAAGTACGCAAGCAAGAAAAGCGGCTTCACCCTTATTTATGCCCATGCATAATACTATGCCAGAAACGCTAATATTTAGTGCTGGCTGTGATCCTTTAAGGGATGAAGCTAGGGCCTATGGTGAGGCTTTAATATCAGCAGGCGTTAAGGTCGAGCACCACACTTTTGATGGCATGATCCACGCGTACATGCTGCTTGATAGTTTGGTTGCAGAAGAGTGTGAAAAAACCTATCAACTCATGGGTGAGTTTATTAATCGGTAGCTTATATTTTTCTGCGCTATTAAAAAGCTAATAACATTTTCATGTTGTTAGCTTTTTAATTCAGATAAACTTTTTGGTTTGGCTATAGTAATGATAGCTGTTTGATTAAAGATTTCTGGTCTGAAAAATCAGCGGTTTTAAATAATACTTTACCATTTTTTACAATCACTAAACTTGGTAACTCTTTGACCGTGTATTGATGAAATAAATTATTGCTAGCGTCGATAGCAATAGGATGTTTTATCTGATATTTCTTAACATAACGGCTTAGCTCTGCCTCGCCAGTCCATAATCTAGAGATGATCCCTTGCCAGGCAATATTTTTAAATTGCTGAGCGAATTGGTTAACCGACTGTTGAGCGGCGATACATTGTTGGGACACGGCTGAGCGCGAGTCTTTAAGATACCAGTCACACCAAGTGGCGGTAAAAAACAGTGCATGAGGTTTATTATCATTAAGGTTAAGGGTGAGCACCTCCGCCGTTTCTGTAATGGCATCGTCGGCCAGTAAATCGAGTGGCTTTTCCCTACTAATAAGAGCAATTTTGTTATCGAGGACTGAGTCGTCTTCATGGCCGAGATGAACTAAGTTCATTTGTTTATCGAATAGTAGATGATAGGGAGTGCCAAGTAATCTAAAGGCCTGCGCCAAATCTCCGCTACTATCAATAGCCATTGGCATTGATAAATTAAATTCATTTTGTATTTTACGCACGGCAGCTAAGTCGTCATTGATGCCTAAGTTAATCGCTATCACCATTAAGTCGTCGCCGTACTGCTGAGTAATTTGTTCAAAGTGGGGCATTTGCTCACGACACGGTTCGCACCACGTAGCCCAAAATTTTAAATAGACTGGTTTATGTCCCTGATATTGTTTCAGCGTCACAATCTCTCCCGACGTTAGGGTAATTGGCATATTTAATAACTGCTCTGGTAAATTAGAGGCTTTTGCTAGAGATAAGGGCGTTGCAAGTAGCGTAGTAACAACGGCTATTAGCAATATTTTTAAGATTGGCATGGTAGATCCTTTGGTTTTAAATAAAAATTTTATGCAAGCTTTGGCGATTAGCAGCGTAGATAGGCTCACTTTACGCTAAATAATCAGTGTCATAAGTGCGGATATTGCTTTACATTAATGAATAAGATTCACTAATGTGAGTAATTATGGACAAGTTTAGAACTATCGCGTTGTTTATGTCGACGATAGCAACAGGTAGCTTTGCGGCGACCGCCAAAAAACACGCGACCGATCCATCGACAGTGAGTAAAGCCATTAAAAGGCTGGAAGCTCAAATTGGCATGCAATTATTTTATCGTTCTACCCGCAAGCTCAGCTTAACCTCTGCGGGACAGAAGTATGCCGATACGGTCGGTACGCTCTATCACCAGCTTGAGTCGCTTGAAGACGAGCTAAAATCAGTGAACGACAGCCATAGTGGTTCACTCAAAATCAATGTGCCGGTGTCATACGGCCGTATGTATGTGTTACAGATGTTGTGCCAATTCAAAAAATCTTACCCAGATATCAGTTTAGAGGTCAGTTTTAACGATGAATATGTTGATATGATCAGTGATGCCGTTGATGTCTCAATACGAAGTGGCACCTTGACCGATAGCCGTTTAGTCGCACAAAAATTAACTCCAATGGAGTTTGTGCTGTGCGCTGGTAGTGCGCTAGCAGCGTCAACGGAGATTAATATCTCTAATGAGTGTTTAACAACACTGCCGTGGATCTTATTTCGCTTTAAGCAGTCAGGTAAAACCATGCCGATAAATTTCTCTTATCAAGGTCGTCACATTATGGTTGAGCCAGAAAATTTTACTATTGTCGATGATGGGGAAGCGATGGCTGAAATGTGTGCCGCAGGGTTGGGACTGACCTTGATGCCTCATTTTACCGCCAAGAAACTGGTCACTGAAGGCAAGGTTAAGGTGCTGGCAAAGATCGATGACTTTCCAAACTCTGGGGTTTTTATTGTCTACCCAAAACGGGAGTATTTACCCAAACGTACTCAAATTTTTATCGAATTTGTTAAACGTTATCTCGAACAAATAGGGGAGTCGCCATCTAATACTTGGCTTAAGGGGTTATAGCGATGATATTTCAAAATGCAGGGTTCAACTGGAATGAAAAACGCTTTTGGGCCATTTGAAAACGAAAGGGCTGAATGACCACACTTCTTTATGCTAGCCCAAAAGAATTGATACTATTTTTAGTCGCTCAAATTCGAGCTGGCACTCGTTTTTATATGAAATTATTATCAATTAATTCTCAGCGCATTGATTACAAGAATTTTTTTTACATAATTTAAAGTTAAGTAAATGAGCTGAGGCTAAGAGTATGCTACTTAAGACAGTTGCGATTAGTTCACCTACTTCACCTAATACATCATGTCCCCATATCGCGGTAAATGAGAGTGTTCCTAATCCTAATGTTATTCTAATCATTACTTTTATATCTTTATGTTTCTTACATCCTAAAAAGCCAGCTAATAAGCTGGCTGGGATTATGATCAAAACTAGAAATTGGTGAAATAAATGCTCGTTTACGTAAACTAATTGTAGGCTTGGTGATAGAAGCAATATTAAAGGCATAGCAGCACAATGCATTGCGCATAATATAGAAATTCCTATAGAGGTGCGGTCAAAAAGTAGTTGTATTTTGGTGTTCATTCATAGTTCCGATAGTTTTTTTTGTTATACTATCACATTTGTTATATTATCACATTTTTAAAGTGTGATAATATAACAAAATTATCGATTAAATACTCTTCTCTAAGTCTTGCAGTATTAGCTGCACTTTTAGTCTCTTGTGTTAATGCAGATGATTATGATTATGATCATATCGAAGTTACCGCTGCTAGAATTCAAGTAAAAGTGAATGAAATTCCAGCGCCTATTACAGTTATTAATTCCTATTATGTTACTGATATCGCTCATTTATGAGTTGCCATTTTTTCGCCACATTTCATCATAATTTGAACATTGCTCCAATAATATTTATGGGTATACTACTTCCCAGCAAACTGAAATGGTTATTCAGGTATGAAACAGAGCCACTTATTAGCTTTAAAAATTTACTTTGAAGTCGTTAACCTTATCAATAAAAAATGAGTATGTATTTTGATGAAATTTAGTTTTAAAGCCCACCCTTTTAAGTACCATTTTCTCCTGTTAGCTTTACTCATTAATATCGGCTTAGTTTTTAGTGTACATGCTAATACGATAATAAAAAAAATTGAAGAACAAGAGCACCAGCTTAGTGCTCGTATAGGCGTCTCAATTTATGATGTCGCAGCTAATAAACTATGGAGTTATAACGGCAATACTCGCTTTCCTTTGATGAGCACTTTTAAAGTACTCGCCTGTGCAAAGTTACTTGCTGATGTTGAAAAAGGGCTTCAATCTTTTGATACTTCTACGGTTATAACAGAAAATTCGCTTATTACGTGGTCACCAATAACTAAAAATCTCGTTGGTGAAAAAATGTCCTTAAAGCAAGCATGCTCTGCGGCTATGATCATGAGTGATAATACGGCTGCCAATATAGTACTTAATGGCATTAAAGGGCCAAAAGCTTTAACTCAGTTTATGCGGTCTATTGGCGATGAGGTTACTCGATTAGATCGAATTGAACCTGATTTAAATGAAGCACTTGATGGTGATAAAAGAGATACCACGACTGCCAATGCGATGGTGAAAAGTTTACATACGTTATTATTTGGTGATGTCTTATCTCAAGCTTCAAAGACTCAACTAAAACAATGGATGATAGATAATAAAATCACAGGTAGTTTATTACGATCAGTACTCCCTGAAAACTGGTCAATTGCTGATCGTTCTGGTTCTGGAGGTTATGGTTCAAGAGGTATTACGGCAGTTGTTTGGTCAGATAAACGAACACCTCTAGTTATAAGTATTTATTTAACTCAGACCGAGGCATCATTTACTCAACGTAATAAAGCAATTGCGATTATAGGAAAGGAAATTTTCACCGTTTATAGTGAATAAAGCCTATAAAATAGCTTAAATGGACTCTAAAAAACTGACTTGAACTTTTCTGTACTAATTTCAGTCAACTATTTTTAAACTCTTATTGAGGCGTTGATATACGAAGTAAACAGGGGAAATAACGCTTGATTTTGTTCACTATTACAACCAAGAATTTTAGCCCATTATTTAGGCATTAGTAACTCAAGGAGAATCAGTATCAAACTTTCATTATTAATAGGTATGCTTTTTTCATCATTAGCTTTTGGAGGAGAGGTTTACGATAAATTTCCAGATAAAATTAATGCTAATGACAAATATGTATTTTATTCTCACGGTTTTATAGTTGAAGGCACTAATCCTACACCTAAAAACGAAAGGTGGGGAGTTTATGAGTTTCCTGCTATAAAAGAGTCATTGTCTGATAATGACTATAATTTGATTGCTTATCATCGGCCAAAAGAAACTGACCCCTTTAAACATGCCGAAGTATTAGCTAAAAATGTTAGAGAGTTATTAAAAAGTGGAGTAGACGCTAACCATATAACTATTATAGGGTTTTCTCGTGGCGCTTTTATTACTAGCCTTACATCCCATTACCTAGAAGAAACCCCCGTTAACACAGTTCTTCTTGCTGGGTGTGGCCGTATCGCTTCGAGTAAATATTCAGATATCAAAGCTAATGGTGAGCTTCTATCTGTATACGAAACGTCTGATCGTTCTGGTACATGTAAAAGCCTTCAAAATAGAAGTGTCAACCTTAAATCATTTGCAGAGTTTTCTATTTCCACGGGACAAGAGCATGGTGCTTTTTATAGGCCTTTGCCCGAATGGGTTGTTCCCGTTAAGCGTTGGATAAAAGCAAAGAGTAGCATACAAGGCCATTAAGCAACGGACATAAAAAAGTTGACTATGTTTGCGTTTTACAAATTTAGTCAACTATTTTAGGCTATTCATGTCGGAATTTTCTATACAAAACCCAATTCGAATCAACGTTTAATCGTCACTTTCTGCTTCCGCTTTGTGGTATTGGTTAGCGTTCTGAGATGGACTCCCATAGGCAGCTTTAAGCTGTAAAGCTGCCTATCAGGTTTAGTTAAACCCTGAGCGACTAGATATTATTCTATTAAATCAACTTGCTGACTTGCGGTATCAGTTTGTAAGCCAAAATGATCTAATGCGTAGGTATAACTGGCATTTTCATTAGGTATATGGCTGGAATGGACACCGCCAACGGTACAAACACCGCTGCCGCAAACGATTTGATCATCCCAACTTTTAATAGAATAAATACGGTTGGCAATCACTGTATCATCTAGCCAACCAAGAAAGGGACTTGATACCGATAAACCGTAATAACCACAGGTTGATGTCCACACATTCCAAGGGTAAACACCACAAGTCCATAAGCCTCGGTATGCACCAGCAACACCGACAAAGGCATCAACTTGGCTGCTTTTGTTGAGTTTAATAATTTGTTGAGCAGCTAAGGTCACCCCCATAGAATGGGCAATAACATCAATTTTTCCTGTGCATGATGTGCTGAGTGCGGTATTTATGTCATTTTTTACCGGGGTTTCTTCTGAGCCATTGTGATTATTATTTGCGGCATAACTACTGCCCCATGAAGGGCGGTATATTTGACTACTCGTGTAGCCATTGGCAATTAATAGATCGTAGGTGTTATCCCAATCGGAAGGTGATCCTGTATTACCATGAACCAGTACCACGTTATCAACACAAGTGGCTTGCACTGTGCCAGTGACTATTATTAGGCTTACCATTAAACAGGTGTTTTTGAGTAAAGCGGTTAGTTTATTTTTCATATTTATGCTCTTTGTAGTTGAGTGTGTCTGTTCACTTTGCCCAGAGGAAAGTGAACAATAAGGTGTTATTGATTTATGGGCTAAGGGCAGCTGCCCACTTCAAAATAATTTTCTGACGTTTCTGCCAAGGTTGTTGTGTAGAAAATATTATAAAGTCCCATATTTTCGCCTGAGCCAACGGCATAGACGTAAAATCCATTGGTGGTTGCTCTGCTCGCTAATACATGAGTATAGTTGCTTGTGGTAGTTTCGACGCATTCAGTGACTGGCTCTGGTGTGCTGTCACAAACATTACCAATACCATCGTTGTCGTTATCAGCTTGGTCGGCGTTAGCATCATCCGGGCAATTGTCTGTGCTATCGGCAATACCATCATTATCTGTGTCGACTAGTTCACCATTAGGCGTGCTATCACATACATTACCGATACCGTCATTGTCGTTATCAGCTTGGTCAGTATTAGCATCATTCGGGCAATTATCTGTGCTATCGGCAATACCGTCATTATCGCTATCGGGATCGCCATTACCAGCGCCGATACAATCTTGATTTGGTCCAGCACAGCTTGGTGCACCATCAGCTATCCATTGGCACTGATTGGTACCTGCGGGATATTCACGCATGGTAAATTCTGTCGTGCCAAATTCAAGGTAACAAGCGGAGTAACCTACTCCCCATGCTATGTGACCTTCGTTGATATGTAGGTTGTAATCACCGGTAACGCCAGCATCAATAGTAAATTGAACACTGTCGGTACTGGATAGTGACGTGGTATCGGTAGCGATAACCGTGGCAGTGTTATTGCCGCCAGATAAGTTACATTGTTCAGCAGAATATTGATTACCATTAATCGCGGCAGTGATATTGCCATTAGCAAAGTTAACGACAACCTCTGCTAAATTTTGGTTTATATCAATCACTAGGCCAGTAATAGTGGCGCACTGTCCTGACACTGCGGCACTAATACCCGAAAGTGCAGGAGCCGTAGCTGGTGGCTCAGGGCCAACGCGTTGCGTTATTGAAACTTCATCACCCGCCTTGTTTTCATTATCTGTTGCGATGGCAGTGACTTGGTATAAACCATCATTTAAAATACTAGAAGTCGCAGCATAAGCGCCGTCGGTAGTGCCAGCACTGCTGTTTAGTGTTTCAACCAATACGGGTGAGCCAGACTCTAAGGCATATAGTGTTAAGCTAACGTTATTGACACTACCCTCAGCATCAACGGCATTACCACTAATGACTAAGCTGCTGTTATCTTCAACTGCATTGTGATTGCTGATCACTGGGCCGGCATTGCGATCTACTCGTTGGTTATTGTCAGCGAAAAACTGCCCTAAATAATCGGCAAAATTAATGCTGTCATAGGCAACATAATCGCCTGAGGCACCCATACCACCAGACCAAGAATGATCTAAGTTATCAAACCATAGCATGCTGACTCGGTTATCTTGCCAACGTGTTTCTGAAGCCGTGTGTCCTGCGCCTTCGGTAATATTATTGGTGCCTGAAAGTTGGTTAACACCGTACACCGAGGCAAAGCCATTAGCATTTTGTTGGTTATAACAAGTATTTACTGTGGTGTCTGCTGTGCCATGGCCAATAGCGGCAATTTGCGTGCTGAAATAACTTTTGGCTGAACCAGCATAACCTTCACAGCGAGATTTAAACGTTGATGTTGATACCGTTTCACAGGTGGTGATAGCGCCATTTGAGCTGGTACCAATAGTGGGTCCCGCGCTCGGAGCAACCCCGGAAAAAACATCGGGTGCTAAACAAGCCGTTTGTGCTGACATGGCTCCGCCTGAAGATAAACCGGTAATATAAACTTGTTCAGGGTCAATGCTTCTGTTGGCATCACTACTCATAGTATTAGCAAGGCTAATTAAATTTTTATAATCACCTGATGTTCTTGAAACAGCGCCTTGCCAGTATGACCAACAGCTGAAACCAGCCTTATTCATAGCGTCAGGTACGGCGATGACCATGCCGTGAGCTTCAGCGGCAGCTTCTAATTTTGCCGTTAAAAAATTATTAATGGGTTGCACACAACCATGCAACACCACAAGCAGTGATTTGCCTGAGCCAATGCTCGAGTTAGTGTCTGGTGTGTAAATATGAACAGAGTTAAAGCCGCCTATGCTAACATTTTGCTGCCAACTGCCAGCTAAATTTTGAGGCGAAAACATTAATAGCATGCTAATTAACGTTGCTGCTATTAATGTTGATTTATATCGTGGTAATTTTTTGAATCTATTCTTGAATGTAAGTTGTTTCATACAAAGCCTATTGTTGTTTTATTTTGACTTGTCCTAGCGTTACTTCTCCATTGAGTTGTTCAAACTGGTTAAAATTCGAACATACTTAGATTAGCTAAAAACAGCGCAAAGATAAGTGGCTCTTTAGTGGTATATGAATGGTATATGAGTGATGTATGAAGGGTGTACGAAGTGAGTTAATGTGTTTCTAAAGAAATTTGTTTAGAATCCATGCAGGCCTTGCTACGCACTACACCGAGAATAACAAAGCCTTCGTGTAGGTTCAAAGAGCCCTGGTTAGCCGTTTTTTGGTATTTATTTAACTTAAATAGAGTTACCACAGAGAGCGCCGAGGCGGATTATATGCTCCATGCATAACCTAAGTGACCTACATTCATGTAGGCCTTGCTACGCACTACACCGAGAATAATACCCCCTCTGAGTAGGCTCGAAGAGCGTTTTATGAAGAGTCTTGGCTTGGTGGTGAAGGTTATTTTAAAAGTCGCTTAGTCTAAAGTGAGTTGCCAATAGCCCGTATCAAGCCATTGGTCAAACTTGCGACCAATTTGATGAAAGTGAGCCACTTGCACCATGCCTAATTTCTCATGCAAAGCGATACTGGCAGGATTTGGCAGGGTAATACCGCCAATAACCGAGTGAATTGATTTTTGTTGTAGTTCAGCAAATAAGGCTTGATAAAGCTCAGTACCTAAACCTTTACCTTGTGCTTTAGGGGCAAGATAAACAGTAGCCTCGACCGAATAGCGATAAGCACTGCGCTCTTTCCACGGCGTGGCATAAGCGTAGCCCAGTATATTATTATCTGCTTCAATCACTAACCAAGGTAAGTTGGCGCTGTTAACTTTGTTAATACGTTCCATCATAGTGCTAGCAGTAACGGGATTTTCTTCAAAAGTGGCCGTTGAGTTTTTAATATAGTGATTATAAATATCGGCAAGCGCTTGTGCATCCTGTCTTGTAGCTGGACGTATCATAGTTAAACCTGTAGTTAGCTTTTAGTTAATTGAATTCATCGTTATATAATTAGGCTGACCTTGTATTCTTTCTAACCAAGCTAAAATGGCTGGATAATCGGCTAATTGAAAACCGCCTTCGTGAGCAACATGAGTATAGGCATATAAGCTGATATCAGCAGTAGTGAGTTGCTCGCCGATTAAATAGGGTGTTGTTGTTAGCTGTGTCTCCATCACCGACAATGCTTTGTAGCCATTGTGGTGTTTAGCTTTATATTCAGCTAGACGATCTTTTGGTAAACCTAAATATTTAGCAATAAAACGCGCTACGGCAATATAAGGTTCATGGCTATATTGTTCGAAAAATTGCCATTGCTGTACTTTAGCCAACTCAAAACTGTCTGTAGGAAGCAAATGAGTCTCAGCGGCTAAATAATTTAAAATGGCATTAGACTCAGTCAAGTAACGATTATCAGGTAAGGCTAATAAAGGAATTTTCCCATTAGGATTTTTTGATAAAAATGCACTTTGTTTGGTATCGCCAGCCAAAATATCGACATGATGCCATTCATGTTCAAGTTGTAAAAAGCTAGCTAATAATTGTATTTTATAACAGTTACCTGATTGGCTGTCGCCGTAAATTTTGAGCATTGTTTACCCTATTAATTTAGTGATGCTAATAAACTACATTAAAGGCTTTGCCTTGGCAAAAGTTAACGGGTTATTGTTAATTAAAGGAATTTTAATGGCAGAGGTAATTCAACAGTGATGTTATAACATCGCTACTAAATTAAATACAAAACCCGGGTGGAATGCTTTGATGAATAATTACTTTTTCCGCCTCTGAAGGCGGATATTATGCCAAGATCGAGAGGCATCATTAAGGCAGTACAAAGTTAACTAACTGATCTATGCTTTTTCCTATGCTGTCGGGCTTGATGTCCAATCTTTCGGTAGGAACCCCAAATCTATTAACCCAAACGGTAGGGTAACCAAACCATTTAGCTCCCGCCGCATCCCATCCCCCAAAGGCTGCAAAGGCAATATTTTCTTTAGGAAGGCCAAATGCTTCAACGCCCATCTGGTATGCTAGAGGACTTGGCTTGTAGGCTTGAACTCTGTCTGTGCTAAGATAAAATTCAAATGCATCCTCAACACCTGAATTTCTTGCATTAATTCGCAACATTTCTTCAGTCAGATTGGAAAGGAAGCCAAGTCGTATATTATTTTCCTTAAATTTCTGTAAAGCGGGTTTAACATCTGGCCAGACTTTCAAATTCAACCAGATATTCATCAATTGTTTCTGTTCTTTAGGTAGCAGATTGAGCTTTAAACTTTCTGCTGAAAATATTAACGCATCTTCAATTATAGGATAAAAACTTTTGTAGTGAGCTGCCACTGTTCGCTGCCATGTGTAGCCAAATATTTTTGAAAACCAGAGTTTGGCAAGTGCATTTCCTTGCTCTGGGAATAATGTTTTTGACAATTCAAAAATAGGTCTTGGATCAAATATAGGAAAACCATCAAAAGCAATGGCCTTAATCTTAGGTTTGGTTGCAGCTAAGGATAGTACTGGGGTGGTTAATATACTGGCAGCAGCTCCCCCTGCCATAAATTTGATAAGTTTCCGACGATTTAACGACATAATTATTTTCTCCGCTTTAAGGTTTATTAGTACTTCACACAAACGAACTTTGTAACTCTCGCATATTTCCCTAACCAAAACTGGCATCAATAAAATGATTTAGCTTTGATTATTTTTATATTTCTAAGTGTATACAGATCTGTCTACTTGGTTGAATATAAACAATTCGATTTACCTTTGTCAATAGTCATCCTTTACAAAAGAAAAAATAAATAGTAAACGCTAGGTATGATTAATAGGGGGTTAAAATTATTTTATGAAAACGATATTAATTAGATTGGAATTAATGAAATGCTTAATATTTTTGGTATGGCAAAGGAAGCTCTGTGCTGCCGTTTTGAAAGTAACCCATGCAATTATTATATTGTTTGTTAATCTAGGGTAAAAACTTGCTCTCTTTGCTCAAAATTTAACAACCAAGCTTTTCTGTGTAAACCACCCGCATATCCCGTTAAACTACCATTTTTACCAATAACACGATGACAGGGAATAACGATGGCGATAGGGTTGGCGCCGTTGGCGGCTCCTACGGCACGTACCGCTTTTTTATTATTCATCAGTTCGGCTTGTTGACTGTAATAACGTGTTTCGCCATAGGGTATTTTTTGCAATGCTTGCCATGTTTGTTGTCTAAATGGCGTGCCTTGCGGCGCTAACGGCAAATTAAATGTTGTTCTATCAGTGGCAAAATATTGTGCAAGTTGTTGCTTGGCAAGTAGCGTTAAATCGTTCTCTTTATGCTGACCGTGGTTTATTAAATCTTGATCCCTGAGAATATCAGTAAACTCAATGCGAAAGATGGTTTTGTCATCAGCAAAAATGCCTAATTCACCTATAGGTGTCGATAAAAAGCTAGCAAAAATTGTGTTCATAATAAATTCCATACTTGAAAAGTTAAATAAGATTGCCAAGGAGAAGCATCTTGGGGATTTAAGGTTATACCTTGCTGGCTTAAGGCTTTTTTAACGCCTAAGTCGCCCCCTAGCCAAATATCAGGCTCGCTTAAGCCGCGCATTTTTGCATAGTCAATTGTCCAAGGACCAATGCCTTTTAGTGGTAGCCAGTCATCGGGAGATGCTTGTGGTTTTTCGGCCATAAATTGGGCTAAATTGACTAGGGTGGCTCGTCGAGACTTTGGCATTTTTAACTCAGTAAGATCGCCATTAAGCAAGTCTTCGGGTAAAGGAAATAGCGTTAACTCGCCCTGTTTTCTGCCGTAGTGCTGCACTAAGGTTGCCACCAGTTTTAGCGCGCCAGAAACTGATATTTGTTGCCCTAGAATGGCTCTGACACCAGCTTCAAATAAACTCCATGTGCCGGGTAAACGCAGTCCTGAGCACAGTTTAGTATCAAGTCCTATTAATGTTGCTAGCTGTTTATCAATACTATTGATGGCGGCATCTAAGTCTAGAATGCGACGAATATTTCTAACAATGGGCATTAGGTAAGTAATATCACTAATGTTTATATTAACGTTAAAGCCATGCCTATCGGCATTATGCGTGGCGGTAAACTGGCCATAAATATATTCATTTCCATCATCGCCATCACCATCGCTCGATGGCCAAGTAAAACTTCGGCCATAACTGTTTTTGTCTAACCATTCTATCGGGGTTATGGCTCTGTGTTGTAAAAAATCTCTCAGTTGTGACCAAGCATAAGGTGGTCGGTAACTTAAAAATAAGCTGATAGTATCGGTTGCCACGGCGTTATTTTTACGCAAGCTAGAGGGCGTTAATTTAAGTTTTTTTTGAAAACAGTCGTTGAATCTTCGTAGGCTGTTAAAGCCAGCAGAAAATGCGACGTCGGTTATGTTCATCGATGTTTGTTGCAGTAATGATTTAGCAAACATCAGTTGTTGATGTTGGGCGTAATTTTTTGCACTCGTGCCTAAATTGTCTTGAAATAAGGTGTTTAGATAGCGACTAGAAATACCTAAGCGTTCGCTAAGTTGACTAATGCTTTGTGAGGTAAGCGTCCCTTTATTGATTAACGATAGCGCGCGCTCAAAGCTGGTATTTTTGCCTTGCCATGCAAAAGAGTCGGGTGCGGCATCAGGTCGGCAGCGTAAACAAGGTCTATAACCATGATTTACGGCGGCAATTGAGGTGGTAAAGTATTCAACATTTTTTTCTTTTGGCGCAGGGGCTGGACAAATTGGCCGACAAAATATACCGGTGGTTTTCACCGCGATAAAAAACTGGCCATCAAAACGAGCGTCACGAGATAGACGCGCTTGTTGATATACTGTTATGTCCATATTGCTAATCATTACTGAGAGATTATTTTCTGCCAGTGTAATCGCTAATAAGGGCCAACACTAGCCAGATTCGGAACTGATTGTCAGCTTCTTTATCGGTAACTGCTCACCACCGAGTCGAGATACTCCACAGAGAGCTCTTTGAGGCTAAACAGAGGCTTTATTACGCTCGGTGTAGTGCGGTCTCAGTGATCTCAGTGGTAAATATTTTCAAGTGGAATAAATGCTTTTATCGCCAGGTTATTGGCTGCTATCAAACACTTCTTTTGCCGCACGAAAAGCTTCTTGTGCTGCGGGAGCGCCGCAATATACTGCGCTGTGAAGTAGTACTTCGCGTATTTCTTCAACGGTGGCGCCATTATTAAGGGCGCCACGAATATGGCCTTTCAATTCTTGTGGTGCTTTTAGGGCGGCTAGCATAGCAACAGTCACTAAGCTGCGGGTTTTTAAATCAATACCACTGCGTTGCCACGTAGAGCCCCAACCATGATCATTAATGTACTCTTGCATGGGTTGGGTAAATTTATCAGTACTGTTTAAAGCGCGATCAACAAAATCGTCACCCATTACTTGGCGGCGAATTTGTTCGCCTTTATTTATGGTCATTTTTGTTCCTTAAGTGAATAAAAAGCCTCGCATTGATTCAATGAGAGGCTGTTATTTTAACGTGTTTTTACTGATACCAGTTACATAAATTAAAACTGCATTTCTGGCACGTCACCATTAATAACGAGCTCACCTTCAGTTAATTTAATTATTTCTTCAACGCTAACGCCGGGCGCACGCTCAAGTAAATGAAATTTGCCGTTTTTGATTTCAATAAAAGCTAGATCAGTTAATACTTTTTTGATGCAACCTTTACCGGTGAGTGGCAGTGAACAATTAGTTAATAACTTAGAATCACCATATTTTGAAGCGTGGGTCATGGTGACAATAATATTGTCAGCACCGGCCACTAAATCCATGGCACCGCCCATGCCTTTAATGAGCTTGCCGGGGATCATGTAGGAGGCAATATTGCCATTGACATCGACTTCAAATGCGCCCAGTACGGTTAGGTCAACGTGGCCGCCACGGATCATGGCAAAAGATTCTGCCGAGCTAAATAAAGATGCGCCTTTAACCATGGTAACCGTTTGTTTGCCGGCATTAATTAAATCGGCATCAACATTTTCTTCCGTGGGAAAAACCCCCATGCCTAATAAACCGTTTTCTGATTGCAACATAACTTCAATGCCGTCTGGAATAAAGTTTGGCACCAGTGTCGGTATGCCTATGCCTAAATTAACATAGTCACCATCATTCAATTCTTGCGCAACACGTTGTGCTAGTTGGTTTCTTGATAAAGCCATTTTATTCTCCTTAAGCGGTTAACACGGTGCGTTGTTCAATGCGTTTTTCAAACGTACCGACAATTAAGCGGTCGACATAAATGCCCGGTGTGTGAATTTCATCGGGATCAAGCTCTCCGACTTCAACCAGTTCTTCAACTTCCACCACGGTAATTTTTCCTGCGGTAGCGACCATAGGATTAAAGTTACGGGCCGTTTTACGATAAACTAAGTTGCCATGGCGATCGGCTTTCCACGCCTTAACAATGGCGAAATCCCCGACAATGGCTTCTTCTAAAATGTATTCTCTGTCGTTATAAATTTTGTGATGTTTACCTTCAGCCACTAATGTGCCGACTCCTGTAGCGGTATAAAAGGCAGGTATACCAGCGCCACCAGCGCGAATTTTTTCAGCAAGAGTGCCTTGTGGTGTTAATTCAACCTCTAATTCATTTGCCATTAATTGCCGCTCAAACTCACCATTTTCTCCCACATAAGAAGCGACCATTTTTTTGATTTGGCGCTTGGACAATAAAATGCCTAAACCGTATTCTTCTATGCCGCAATTATTGGAAACGATGGTCAGCCCTTTCGTTTCTTTATGGTATATTTCTTGGATTAAGTTTTCTGGTATGCCGCACAAGCCAAAACCACCAGAGATGACAGTCATATTATCTTCAAGACCTGCCATTGCTGCTTCGTAACTTGTTACTAATTTGTCTAGCCCAGCCATTAGAGACTCCTATTAGGTATTAATTAAAATTTAATGTTGGAATTTACTGTGCCGTCCAAGCACCATCCATAGGCAATGATGCGCCTGTGATGCTGCGAGCATTATCGCTGCACAAAAACAAAATAAATTCACCAATTTGGCGAGGAGCCATCATTTCAGGCAACGGCTGTTTAGCGGTCACTAAATTATACTTTGCCTGTTCGAATTCCAGCTGCTGTTTTTGTGCAATTTCATTGATTTGATTATTGATTAACGGCGTGTCAACCCAGCCAGGGCATATTGAATTGGCGGTTATGCCTTGCTCGGCACACTCTAATGCCACAACCTTAGTTAAACCAATTAAGCCGTGCTTGGCAGTAACATAAGCACACTTATTTAATGACGCCACTAAACCATGTACCGAAGCGATGTTGATTATTCGGCCCCAGCCATTAGCTTTCATGCCGGGCAGTGATTTTTGAATAGTATGGAAAGCTGCCGTTAAGTTAATAGCGATAATAGCGTTCCACTTATTTTCTGGAAAAGTATCAATGCTTTCAGTATGTTGAATGCCAGCATTATTTACTAAAATATCAATAGTGCCCATCATATCAATGGCTCTGTCCATAAAGCTTGCAATGGCGTTGCTGTCCATTAAATTAGCGCCATCAAAGAGTGTTTTAATATTATATTTATTGGCAAATTCTTCGGCCAAGGCGATGCCTTCTGCTTCAGCCAATAAACCGTGTAAAACTAAGTTAACGCCTTGCTCTGCTAACGTATGAGCTGTTGCTAAACCAATGCCACTGGTTGAACCGGTAATAAGAGCTGTTTTACCTTTTAACATCTAATGTCTCCGAATATTTATGGTGTGTTTGCTAATGACTCAAATTTTTTAATTAGATTTATAACTCACACCTTAACTTAAATAAAGGTGTTTTTATTTAGCACCTTAGTACCACGCACAAACTGGCAAAAATAATTTTATCAACCATACTGAAATATTATCAATTGGCCTGAGTAAAGTTATTTAAATGAAAACCTTAGTGGTTGAACCTTCCAAAACTTATCGACTGTTGTTAAATGAATTCTTACATGGCTTTGCGATTAATCCACAAGAGGTTATTGATGGCACTTCGGCAATAGCGAATGCTCATGAAAATAAATATGATTTAATTTGTATTGCCATGCACTTACCTGATATGCAAGGGGTTGAATTAGCTAAAAAAATAAAAGAAATGCAAGGTTTTGAAAATAGTATTGTTATTATTTTTTCTAGTGAAACGAACCAAGATAAATTAGCCAAAATGAAAACAGCACAAGTTAATTATATTTGTCAAAAAATGTCGTTAGACAAACTGAAAACACTGTTTGCTCACCTCACTCAAGATGAATTAATTGCTTATGACGGTACCGGCCATATTTTATTTATTGAAGATCATTTAACCCAGGCAAAAGTCACGATGGCGATGCTGGCAGAAATGGGCTTAACTTTTGAGCATTTTACTAGTGCTGAAGCTGGGCTGGAAGCTTTTGAAAACCATGATTATGATTTGGTGTTACTTGATATTGTGCTTGCTGGAAAAAAAGATGGTGTTGATTTTATTGAAGAGGTGAAAGCTCGCCAAGATAATAAAATGTTCACCCCTATCCTCGCTATTTCTGCCTCACTCAATGATAGTCAACGCATTCATGCCTTAAAAGTGGGTGCCAGTGATTTTATCAACAAACCTTTTATACAAGCCGAATTGGCAGCGCGCTTAAATAATATGCTATTAACGCAACGCCTTTACCAACAAGTGACGCTACAAAAACAAGCTTTAGAGCAGATGGCAATGACAGACCAATTAACCGGGTTATACAATCGCCACTTTTTGGTGCCCTATATTAAAAAAGCATTAAGCTCGGCGCAGCGATATAATAATCCGCTGTCGATAGTGATGATAGATTTAGATAAGTTCAAATGTATCAACGATGAGTTAGGGCATGGGGCAGGAGATAAATTACTTTGTGATATCGCTAAGCTATTAAAAGACAACTGCCGAAATGAAGATGCCGCCATTCGCCTTGGCGGCGATGAATTTTTACTGGTGCTTCCCCATTGCTCATTAGAGCAAACTAAATTCAAAACAGAGACACTGAGACAGGCGATAACTGAACTACCGTCTTCCAATCGCCAAATTTCTGCCAGCTTTGGTTTAAGCTCGACCGAGCAAAATAATTTTGATTTTGAAGCGTTGTTTTCTATGGCTGATGCCGCCGCATATCAAGCAAAAATGAGAGGAGGCAACGATATTTCGTATTAGTGGTTATTCGATAAAGCGACTTTCTGGTATGATCCGACCATACTGTAAAAATAATTTAGTCAATTAACGTCGGAACGTCAACCAATGTCAGCTATTGCCGAACAAATCAGTGAGCAAATCGCTCAAGAACTTAACGTCAAATCTTCACAAATAAATACCGCAATCGCCTTATTAGATGACGGTGCTACCGTACCTTTCATTGCGCGTTACAGAAAAGAGGCCACTCAAGGCTTAGATGATAATCATTTGCGTGCCTTAGCGACTAGGCTAACCTACTTACGTGATTTAGAAGCGCGTCGACAAGTTATTTTAACCAGCATAAAACAACAGGACAAACTAAGTGCTGAGTTAGCTAAACAAATTGTTAATGCCGATAATAAAACCCGTTTAGAAGATCTTTATCTGCCCTATAAACCTAAGCGTCGCACTAAAGGACAAATTGCCATTGAAGCGGGTATAGAGCCACTAGCGAATAGTCTGTTTAACAATTGGCAGCTTAATCCAGAACATGAGGCACAAGCTTATCTTGATAAAGTTGCGAATAATGAAACAAACTATACCGATGTTAAGGCCGTGCTTGAGGGCGCTAGCTCTATTTTAGCCGAGCGCTTTAGTGAAGATGCCAACTTATTACAAAAACTGCGTAACCATATACTTAAACAAGCGCATTTAACCAGCCATGTTGTAAAAGGAAAAGAGCAGGAAGCGGTTAAATTTCGTGATTATTTCAATCACAGCGAAAAATTAAAAACGGTGCCATCACATCGCATGCTCGCCATGCTTCGAGGCCGTAATGAAGGTTTTTTACAATTAAAAATAGCTGTTGATCCTAGCCAAGATAAAAACGAAGTGTCTAGTGCTGAGCACATTATTAGTGAACATTTAACGTTACGATGCTGTTCACAAAGGAATGAGCAAGCGGCGGCGAGTTTTTTAACCAGCACAGTACGTTTAGCGTGGAAAACTAAGTTAAGTGTGAGTTTAAGTAATGAATTACTAGGAAAACTACGTGAGCAAGCCGAACTACAGGCGATTAAAGTATTTGCTGAAAATTTAACCGATTTGTTAATGGCGGCGCCTGCAGGTGCAAAAACTACCTTAGGTTTAGATCCTGGCTTACGTACCGGTTGTAAAATAGCCATTGTTGATGCCACAGGCAAGCTATTGCACACCACCACTATTTTTCCTCATGCACCGCAGAACCATTGGGATAAATCAGTACGCACTTTAGTGAATATTTGTCGTCAGTATAAAGTGGAGCTAATGGCTATTGGTAATGGCACCGGCTCACGAGAAAGCGATAAATTAGCCAGCGATGTTATTGCCCAATTTGATGCTACGGCAACGACGGCTAAACCGAAAAAAATGATGGTGTCAGAAGCGGGGGCTTCGGTGTATTCCGCCTCTGAATTTGCCGCCAATGAATTTCCTGATCTTGATGTTTCACTACGCGGTGCGGTGTCTATTGCTAGGCGTTTGCAAGACCCATTGGCAGAGCTGGTAAAAATCGATCCAAAAGCCATTGGTGTTGGTCAATATCAGCATGATGTTAGCCAAAGCCAGCTTAGCCAAAGTCTAGACGATGTCGTTGAGGATTGTGTAAATGCGGTGGGTGTCGATCTTAATTCGGCCTCTGCGGCATTGTTAACCCGTGTTGCGGGTTTGAATAAAACCATGGCCAATAATATTGTTCAGTTTCGTGATGAGCAGGGCGCTTTTACTAATAGAAAGCAATTGAAAAAAGTCGCTCGTTTGGGGCCTAAAGCCTTTGAACAAGCGGCGGGTTTTTTACGTATCACCGGCGGTGATAACCCGTTAGATCAATGCGCAGTGCATCCTGAAACGTACCCTATTGTTGAGAGTATTATAAAACAGCTCAATATTGACAGTGCTAGCTTGCTGAATAACGCCCAGCAACTACAGCAAGTTAACCTCAGTGATTTTGCCACGGAGCAATTTGGTGAAGTTACCCTGCAAGAGATTATTAAAGAGCTTGCTAAACCCAGCCGAGATCCAAGGCCTGAATTTAAAACGGCGACCTTTGCCGATGGCGTGAATAACATGGCTGATTTACGAGTAGGCATGGTGCTAGAGGGTATTGTATCCAATGTTGCTAATTTTGGCGCTTTTGTTGATGTGGGTGTTCATCAAGACGGTTTAGTACATATTTCGTCGATGACCAATAAATTTATTAAAGATCCGCGTGAATTAGTGAAGGCGGGTGACGTTGTTAAGGTGAAAGTAGTTGAAGTTGATGTCAGTCGAAAACGTATTAGTTTAACGATGCGTTTAGATGAGCAAAGTTCAAGTGCTAAGCCACAAACAAGCAATAACAAACAAAGCAGTGAGAGAAATGATAGGAAACCAGCTTCAAACGTTAAACAACAGCACTCAGCACATAAAAAGCATGCTAAAGCTAAAGTCCAAAAAGTAGAAAATGCGGCGATGGGTAATGCCTTTGCCGATGCTTTTGCTAAGTTGAAAAAGTAACTGTTCACCACCGAGCCGCGATGCTTCACAGAGGGCTCTCAGTGGTAAATATTTATAAGCTGAACAAATACAAAATAAAAATTAAAAAAACAGTTGACGATGCAAACGATAATGATTATCATTTGTTTGTTGGTTAAGGCAAGTGAATGCTCTCTCAGGCGTTTTAACTAATAGCAAGGCTGGCAGCTTAGTGGTTATGCTTCAGGACACATGATCACTAAGTTCCTTCTTTGCGCATTGATTCAATTTTCCCCTGAGTCAAGTCGATTAAAAATTTTGATGGTTTAGCCAGCGTTCACAGGTTTGTGATGCTGGCTTTTTTTATTTGTTTTCCTTTCCTTTCCTTTCCTTAACTTAAAGCCATCAAAACTTTCATAAAAGGCACCATCAAAGGCACCATCAAAGCTTGAAGTCATCATTAAAACTTAAAGCGGCTCACCACTTCTGACATGCTATTACTGCTTGACTCTAACTGTACACTAGCTTCATTAAGTTGCACCGATGTGGCTAAAGATTCATCTACCATGCCTGCTAAATCATTAATACGTAAGTTTACCTCGTCTGCAGCTTGAGTTTGTTGTTCAGTCGCGCGGGCTATTTGTGTATTCATTTCAGAGATCAGTTCCATCAATTTATCTATTTCAGATAAAGAGTCATCGGCTTTTCCGGTCTGTTCAACGGTTTGGCTGGAAATATCTTGGCTAATTTTTACCGCGGCTACTGCTTCTTGAGCACCAGCTTGTAATTTTTGGATCATTTGCTGAATTTCGTTAGTACTTTGCTCGGTTCTATTTGCTAGGGTGCGCACTTCATCAGCAACAACGGCAAAACCGCGCCCTTGTTCACCGGCCCTAGCGGCTTCAATGGCGGCATTAAGGGCAAGTAAGTTGGTTTGTTCGGCAATACCACGAATAACATCAAGTACTGAACCAATATTATCGCTCTCGGCAGCAAGGCTATCAATAACTTGCGAAACACCATCAATATTGGTTGATAGGGACTGCATTTGATTGATAGTGCTAGAAATAATTTCTTTTCCTTGGGAAGTATTATTTCTAGCATCGTTTGCAGCTTGTTCGGCAGCATTAGCATTATCACTAACATCACGAATTTGTGAGGTCATTTGTTCCATGGCCGTGGCGACTTGTGTGGTAATGTCATTTTGATTTTGTGTTAATAACTGTGCACTGTCACTGGCGCTGGCTACCGACTGAGCATGATTAAGCACTATGTCTGAATTGTTGGCAACATCGCCGAGTGAATCACGCATTTTTTTAGTAAACTCATTGAAATAATGCGCTAAACGCGATATTTCATCTCGGGCTCGATGATCTAAAACACGGGTTAAATCTCCGTCTCCTCGCGCAATATCCTTCATCAAGTTTGACGCTTCGTGTGTGGGTACAATAATACTCTTGCCAATGAAATAGGCGAGAAAAATAATAATGACCACTAAGACTAACGCATAAGCGAGTAAGGTATTTCTTTGCGTGGCAAAGGTGGTATCAACATCATCAAGGTAAGTGCCAGAACCAATGATCCACTGCCACGGCGTAAAGCCTTTAACAAAAGATATTTTATCAACGGGTTCATCTACGCCAGGTTTTGGCCATTTGTAGGGTACAAAGCCTTGCCCTTTGGCTCGAACAATATTGACCATATCTATAAATAAAGCCGTGCCATCAGGATCTTTTACCCCGCCAACATTTTTGCCATTTAATGCCGGTTTAATCGGGTGCATGATCATGGTGGGTGAAAAATCATTTACCCAAAAGTAATTGTTTTGGTCGTATCTAAGGCTTTGCAGTACTTCAATGGCTTGCTTTTTGGCTTGCTCTTCATTGAGGAGACCGCTATTTTGTTGCTGGTGATAATGTTCTACCACGCTGTATGCCGCTTCCACCACTTGTTGGTTAGCATTGTATTTTTGTTGTAAGAGTGATTGATAAGCCTGTGATAGGCTGATTGAGCTTAGCACTATCAAACCCGTTAATATCAACGCTAGCAGTAATACAAAGCGTTGTTGAATGGTATATTTTCTTAGAAATGCCATAAAATCCTCTTGAAGTGAGCTGATCTTGATAGGATTTAGTATAGACGAAAAAAATTTATTGATAGCCGATTAAATAGAATAATTTATTGCTTTGTTGATCTCATCAATGTTTCGACTATCATTAGGGATTGTTATTTTAAAACACTTGCCTTTCAACTGCTTGGTTATGAGTTCTACGCTGCCTTTGAGTCGTTGAGTCACTAAATTATAGACAATATGAGCGCCTAAACCCGAGCCACCTTCTCCTCTTTTAGTGGTATAAAAGGGTTCAAATAAACGGGTAATAGTTTCACTGTCTAATGAACAACCGTCATCACAGTAGGTTAATGTAATGATGTTGTCTTGTTGCTGCGCGCTAATGGTTACTTTACCCGTTTGTTGTGGCTCAAAGGCATGTAACAAACTATTTATCACTAAATTATTGGTTATTTGAGCAAGAGCGCCAGGGTAAGAGTATATGATGATACTTTCTGGACAGCTTAGTTCTATCTTGATATTGGTGCCCTTAACCTTAGGTTGTAAAGAGCGCAAAATATCTTCTAAGTAATACTGTAAATTTATTTCTCGAGCTTCATCAACAATACTGTCAACCGCTATCAGCTTAAAGCTTTCAATAAGCTCAACCGCACGTTGAATATTATTCATTGATAAATCAAAGCCTTGATGTAACTCTTTCGTGAAAAGTGTTAATTGCTTTGCCGTTAAACTTTGTTGAGTTAAGGCGTTAATAATGCCATCACACCTTTCTTTCATAAAGCTTATCGAGGTTAATACTATGCCAATAGGCGTATTGATTTCATGGGCAACACCAGCAACTAGGCTCCCTAAAGAGGCCATTTTTTCATTTTCTAATAATTGTGACTGAGTTTGTTTCAATTCGGTCAATATTTGATTTAATTCATTATTAGTTTTGCTCAATTCTTGGGTGCGTTGCTGTACGCGTTGCTCTAAGTCATCATTAAGTGAGCGTATTTCTTGTTCGGCATGGAGCCGCTGTGATACTTCATTTTCTAATTGACTAATAACGGTGAGTTGTTGTTTGGCATGGCTTTCTAGTAATTCACGTTTTTGTTGGTGAAAATTAACTTGTTCAAATAGCTCATTTGGCGATAGTTGTAGCTGTGCTAGAAAACGTGAAAAATAAGAAGCAAGCTGTGCTTGTTCCTCATGGGTGATGACATTAATTCGCTTGAAAGCATGGTAAGCTGACGCCATGCCAATAACGCCAGCCAGTGCGTTGAGTGCTGAATTTTTTAAAACAGATAATTCGGCGATGTTTATTTTATCTTTATCATTAATTTCTGTTTTAGTTAAGCAAGACTGTAACTTAGCGCTCGCCATTTTTATTGGCATATATTGTTGAAACAAGTCACTGATTAACTGTGTTTTATGGTGAAGTTCGATAACATCAGGCTCTGATTGTGCCAAAGATGCGCTATGGGAGATGTTTTGAGTATCAACAAACTGATTGGCAATTTTATGTTCTTCATCGGACATGTTACTGAATAAAGAGACGCCAATGTAGAGTAAAGTATTTATCAATAAACTCCACACCAAGCTATTGGTTAATGGTGATATTTGAGCAATAGCAAAAAAATGCTCAGGATTAAACCAATAAAAAAAACCAGACTCTTGCTCTAATATAGACCAGTCTAACCAACCACTGCGGATAACAGAAGGTAAGAGTGAACTATAAAACCAAACAATAGCCCCGGCACTTAAGCCTGTTATAGCGCCTTTTAAGTTACCGCTTCGCCAGATCAAACCACCAATTAACGCCGGGGCAAACTGTGTACAAGCAATGATGCTGATGGTGCCAATTTTGACGATTAGCTCGGAATCACCGATAGCGCGATAGTAAAATAAACTCAAAAAGAGCACAACGAATATCATTAACCAACGAATTTGCAAGACGCGGCGCTTTAATCGCTGCAATTTTACCGTATGCAAAATGATAGGCATAACAATATGATTGGTTAACATCGTCGATAGGGTCATGGAACTGATCATTATCATGCCTGTTGCCGCAGCAAATCCCCCTAGAAAGACAAGGATAGAAATTGTAACTTGGTTATTTGACATTGGCAGGGTTAATAACCATAAATCAACAGAGCCTAATGATTCCTTCTGCAGCATGCCAGCCAGTGCCACAGGTAAGGTGAAAAAGTTGATCACCAATAAATACAACGGACAGAGCCATTTGGCTTTGTCGATAAAATCGGTATTACCACACTCTACTATGGTGACATGAAATTGTTTGGGTAAGACGATAACTCCTACGGCACCTAATAACATGAAACTTAACCAGCTTTGTGCACTCAGCTGCTGCATATTTTGTTGCAACTCAATACTGGTGGGCAGCGTGAATAGACTTAACACTCCGGGGTTTAATAAATAACATATCCATAGGCTTGCTATAAGTAAGGCCAGCAACTTAAATAAACTTTCAAAGGCTAACGCAGCCATCATACCTGGATGCCTTTCAGTAGGATCTAGATGGCGAACGCCAAAAATAATGGTAAAAAATGACATCATTAAAACAATAAAAATATCAAAGTTCTCTAACAGTATATTATTTTTGCCACTGTTAATGACCAAGAATTGAAAACTAGTGACAATTGATTTCAATTGAATGGTTAGATAAGGCACTATGCCGAGTACACATAAAATACTGATCAGCGCCGCGAGAGTTTGCGATCTGCGGTAACGCACCGAAATAAAGTCAGCAATGCTAGTCGAATGAAATTCATTTTTTAACAGGATCATTTTTTTAAGCAGAGGCGTTAAAAAAACAAAGGTCATGGTAACCCCTAAATGTATCGCCATAGGAAATAGACCTTGGGTGGTAGACAGGCCAATATTGCCAAAAAAAGTCCAAGAGGTACAAAAAACAGCAATACTTAAGGCATAAGTATGGGGGGAGTTCCGAACTTTTTGTGCACCATTTTTCTTTGATTGTGACCACTGAGCAATAACAAACAGCACGATAATATACAGCAAGAGCAACAGGATTAATTGCTGAAAAGAAATCACTACTACTGACCTTTCTGCTTGGTATTGCTGTGGGGTGAGGGGGTGACTTTTATCAGACCCATTGCGATAACAATGAGCCAACAAGTAAAGGTGAATAACCAGTTTGCAAGTAAAGAAAGCTCATCAGCTAATAAAACCGGCATGATAAATACTAGTAAGGCAATCACTGCGCCCAGCCATCTGTGGATATTGGAATTTTTCATTACTTCTTATTATTGATGTTAAGGATATACTGATTATAGGAAAGTAATGTGATTTTGCTCAAAAAAAGGGGAAGCAAAAGCTTCCCCATAAAATAACCTCGGTTGGAGGTTAACTAACGCAAGATGGTTAATTTATTAAGTCTAAGCGCGAACAGGACAATATGCTCCTGCATTGTCTAATAAGCTATATCCCTATAGCGTAAGTTCCTGCCTACAAAACGTATTTAGCTGAGAATTGTAAGTAGTCTGAAGACTTGTTGATCTCATCCATTTCGAAATTACCTATTTCAACACCAAAAGAAAGTTGTTTGGTGTAATTTTTGAATAAATTAACGGCGACATGGTTACGTTTAGTGTTAGCTAAGTCAGCATCGGTACTACCGTAAAACACCGTTGAGCGCATATCATCAGTCCAGAAATGACGATAGGCAACCATGTATGATGTAGTTTCTTCTGCTTCTTCGCCCACTAAATCTCGTGCCGCAACGACACCCACATAACGACCGGTATTGCCGCCATGTACTTGAAAGCGGAAATCATCTTTGCCAAAGGTTTTAATACGACCGGCAACACCAAAACCAACGGCAGACTCAGTATCGCCACCGACGGTATTCAATTGGCGAGCCAAACCTGAAACCGAAACATTACCCCAATCACCCTTGAAGGTGTATTTAGCAATAAAATCAGGTATTGAGTCTTGGCTGCTATCACCTTTGTCTGAATGTGGGTTTTCTAATGAAACTTGTAAACCACCATTGGTATAACGAATTTGGCCTTGTCTAATAAAGGCCGAGGCATTTAGTGGGCCACCGAAATCTGCGGCTTCAGCAAGTGAGCTAGTATTTTGAAAAGTAGTCCATGTTTGACCGACTAATATACTTTTATACTTGATGAAGGCATGACGTAATCTAGGATGTGATGAGTTAGAGATGATTTGGTTGCCGCCACCGCCGAGAAAATCCATTTCAATAAAACCAGTTACATCGCCATGTACATATTTAGCATTGATACGAGTTTCATTGACTGAAAATTTAGTGGTGGAGAGATCATCAATATTGGCAGCGTGACCAATCCAGTAATCATCGTTGGTTACTGGAGAGCTTACGTCACCACTGATTGAGCGCACGTCTGCTTTGATGTAACCGCCAAAGGTTATTGTATCATTGTCGGTTAAGTTGAAGCTGTAACCAGCATTAGCAGCACTGGCCATGGTTAATAAGCTTGTTGCGAGCAATAATTTACTTTTTTGAAGTTTGAACATTATGTATCCCCATTTTTTCTGCCGATGGCAGCGGTTTTGTTTATTGTCTTTGTTATTTTGTAGCTGTTCACCACCGAGCCGCGATGCTTCATAGAGGGCTCTTCGAGCCTACACGGAAACTTTGTTATTCTCGGTGTAGTGCGTCAGCACCTCGGTGCTCTCTGTGGTAAATATTCCTAAGCTGAATAAATACGTTATTTTTATCTAAAAGCAGAGTTCTTTTGTCTCTTTAGCTTTTGGTTAACACCATTTAATATAGCTGTTGTTAAAAAACGATGACTAATTTTTATTCAGTTAATAAAGTAGAATTATTCGCCCGGTAAAGAAATTAGACCTAAGTCTAAAATGTTGATTATTAACAATAGACTTTAGTCTACTTTGTTAGGGTGTGAGGCATTAATTAGCTTTGAAACCAATTCTAAAGCCACCCCAATGCCGACCTTGAACAAAAATAGGTGCAGAAACATCATGCATTATTTCACCCGTATCACGCTTATAGGTTTGCAAGAGAAACTTTTCTGTGTGTTGACCACAACGAATACCTGTTGGGTCGTTAAATAGGCGTTTGGTGCGATTGTTAATGACATCTATGTCAGGATTACCCGTTAGTGGTTTAGAAAAACATTTGTTGTGAGTGGGAAAGTAGCCATTAACATCAACGGCACCGGCATAAATCATCTCACTGAACTCTTGCAATAAGGGCTCTTGTATTGAGGGTAAGTGTTGATCGGTGAAGCTGTCGAAGCTGGTTGAGTATTTAGCGGGGCTAGTATTTCCTAGTGGCTGATAATTAAAATCAAATAATTTTTGCATGGATATTTTATTGTTAGTGATACTTTGTTCAAAGAGCTCACTGATTTTCGCTGCCGACAATTCGGCTTGTTTGCATATACGGTTAATCAGGCTGTTGCTGTCAAACTCTGACAGGTGCACAAAAATAGATTCAGTGCTGTTTGATAAGCTGGCTGCTTGCTTTGAAACCGATTGAGTTTGTTGGCTTTTATCAATGAGGAAATCATGTAAGTTGACCACAGAGCTTGATATATCAGCTGCGGCGAGATCTTGCTCTTGCAGAGCATGGCTGATCTGATTGCTAGCTGAGGATGAATCCGCCATTAATTGATCAATCTCGGTAAAGGACTGGGAAAGATCGGTCATGGTAGTAACCACGCTACTGGTTTGCTGCACTATTTGTGACATGACGGCCGTGGTATCACCAGTTTCCTGACTTATTTGGTTTAACATGTCACCAATTTGATTAGTGGCATCGGCAGTTTTTGCGGCGAGAGCACGCACCTCATCAGCAACGACAGCAAAACCTCGGCCTTGTTCACCAGCACGTGCCGCTTCTATGGCGGCATTTAGCGCCAGCAAGTTGGTTTGTGAGGAAATGCCATCAATAACATCGGTGATACTTTGAATTTCTGAGGCTTTTTTTGCTAACGAGGCTATTTTGCTCGCGGCACTTGCTACTGAGCTATGTAGTTGATTTACCACATCAATATTGTCATTTAATTGTATAGTGCTGGTGCTGCTAGCACTCATGGCTTGGTTTGCTTGTTGTGAGGCTAGCTCGGCATTGTCGTTAATTTGTTTACTGTTAGCAGACATTTGTTCGGCCGCAGTGGCAAGGCGGTCGACATCTTCACTTGAGGTTTCAATCGCTTTACTGAGTTGTTCAAGAAAAAAACTTAACTCGGCGGAATTAATGGCGAGTTCGCTGGCTTTAAGGCTAATTTGTTCACCCGCTTGTGTATAACGGCTGTCTGTGGAGGGTACTTCCTCTTTACTAGCGGAATCATTATTTTGCCAATTTTGGTAGATAAAAATCACTAAAAAGCTTATTAGTAATAAACTGACCGCAGATAATAAGCTGGAATCAAAAAAGGTAACGATGAGCGCTTGCAAAGCCGTGATAACCAAGGCGCTAATGAAGGTTAATAGGAGGGAGGTTGAGTTTTGGTTCATGTTCAGTATTCTGCTTAATTTAAAACGGCGAATTAAACTAATAGCATACGAGCGAAAATGTGATTAACAATTAGACTTTAGTGTGAGTGCAGAAGCATAGCCTCCAAAACTCACGCGACATAGCCATGATCAGTGCGCATATTTTTCCTTTAAAGTTACTTATAAATATGCGCGATTAAAATTTCGCTTATGGGTTGTACCTTGCTTGTAGATAATCAAACACGGCACGAATACCAAAAGCTTCACCGCCTAAAGGCCGGCCAGCAAGGGCGCGAACATTAAAGGCCATCACATCAAAATGCACCCAGTCGATGCCTTCGCTAACAAACTTTTCTAAATATAAAGCCGCGGTAATTGCACCACCAAAAGGCCCTGCGGAGCAGTTGGTCATATCGGCAATAGCGCTTTTGAATAAGTCATTATAGGGGCTGTAAAGTGGCATGCGCCAGACCGGATCGCTGATTTTGCTACCTGCTGCGGTGATACCTGCAGCCACCTCATCACTGGTGGAGAAAAAACCCGGTAATTCGGTACCTAAGGCGACACGCATGGCACCCGTTAGCGTGGCAAAATCAATAATAAGTTCAGGCTTATCTTGGCTGGCTTCACATAAGGCATCGCCAAGCACTAAACGGCCTTCGGCGTCAGTATTATCAATTTCTACCGTTAAGCCTTTGCGCGTGGTAATAACATCACCGGGGCGCATGGCATTATTAGAGACCGCATTTTCCACCGCTGGAATTAATACTCGTAAATTAATTGGCAACTGATAAGACATGATGAGTTGGGCTAAGCCAAGTACGTGGGCTGAGCCACCCATGTCTTTTTTCATGTTGCGCATGCCCGCGGCAGGTTTTAAATCTAAACCGCCGCTATCAAAACACACGCCTTTGCCGACTAAAGTCACCCGTGGGTGGTCGCTATTACCCCACGTAAGATCAATCAAGCGAGGCTGATTGACACTTGCGCGGCCAACAGCATGTATAGTGGGGTAATTATTTACCAGCAGTTCATCACCAATAATTTGTTGCACTGCACCGCCAAAAGTTTCTGCTAAATACTGGGCGGTATCGCCTAAATTTACGGGCATCATATCGCTGGCAGGCGTGTTAACTAAATCTCGCACTAAGGCGGTTGCCTCGGCATATTTGATGGCGTTATCAACTAAAGCTTGCTTATTTACCGCTAAACTAGCGAGTGATTTTTCCTGTTGGTTGGTTTTATAGGCTGAAAATTTATAGGCTCCTACTAGCCAAGCAAAACATATTGCTTGTTGATGCTCAGGTGCTGCCTCTAGCAAATATTGGCCTATTGGCAGCTTAGTGATTAAGTCGCCACAAGCAAAATAATGGCTGGCATCTTCAACAACAAAAATAGCTTGGGCTAGTTTACCTTCTTGGTCTGTTGAAAAACTGGGCATTAAGGCTAAGCCTTCGCCAGTAAAGTCAATTTGCTGTAGCCATGCTTGCACTGATTGCGCTTGTTTTGTCAGCCATAATGAATAGCTGCTTTTTTCCATGATATGAAGAGGAGTGCCGCTATTGCCAGCATTAAGGAGTTGTTGCATTATTTGGCCTTGAAATAAGTTAGTACTTTGCGTTGATTGTAACCTAAGCAGTATAAAGGTGAAGAGGGCAGGTGATTTTATTTATCAATTTTTTAGTTTGAATAATAAAATTAGTATTTATGCAGCTTAGAAATACTTACCACAGAGAGGCACCGAGGCTCGGTGGTGGACTGTTCTAAAATTATAAAATAAGATCACTTAACTGTATTTTATCTGCTTTGGGTTTGTTATTGATTTGTGCCAGCAATAATTCTGCGGTGGCGATGGCGTCATTTAACGCATTGTGACCGTGATGCTCTGGTAAGGCGTATTGATGGCGTAAATTTGGTAGGCGTAACTCTGAGGGATCATAAGCAACATCACGTTTATCTAATTGGCGTTTAGCAATGACCAAGGTGTCAATAATGGGAAACACTGGTGCCATACCATAAAGCTCTAAGCAAGCCTTCGTTAAAAATTGCCGTTCAATACGGGCAAAATGCACTAGCATAACTTTACCTGCTAAAGCCCGTAATAGTGTTTCGATAACTGTGGCTAATGCTTCACCCTGATCTTTTTGCTCATCAGTAATGTGGTGAATGATGACATTACTTTCTTTAAGTTGTGCTGTAGTTTTGATGATTTGATGATAACAAGAGTTAAGCTTTATTTGCTCATTTTCTATGGTAACAAAACCGGCACTGAGTAGCTGGTCTACGTTAGCATCAAGTCCGGTGGTTTCAAAATCGAGCGCTAATATAGGCACTTGATTTATGGGGGTTTCTGGCGCAGGAAAAGGCACCGATAGAAAGTCTTTCAATGGCCCTTCAGGTGCCTTTGTTAATAAGCGTTTGCGCTTAGCTTCGTAGCCAGCAAGGTGGTGAATGAAAGCACTAAGTACCATTAGAAACTGGCCTGTCTTGAGTCTTGCAAGGTTTTGATCACTTTGAAAGCATCTTTTAAGTGTTCTCGTTCTAATTTAGACAATTCTTTAGGCGACAAATAGTTATCGGCTTCGAGCCCTTGCATAAGTTTTTTTGCTTGGTGCTTAACCCTAAGCGTGCCTAAAAACTCATAGGCATCTATTAAGTTTTCCGCGGATGATTGGGTAATGGCGGCAGTGCCAGCGGCTTGTTGAATGCGCTCTATGGTATTGACTGAACTTATACCTTGGGAAAGCGCATAGATACGAGCAAGATCAACAATAGGGGCAATACCATTATGTTTTAAATCTAGCGTGGCTTTGTGTTTACCGTTTTGTTTGAGGACAAAATCACGGAAAAACCCTAGAGGTGGGCGCAGCCCTAAGGCATTTTTTGATAAATGCGCGATAAATAAACTGTTAGTCTTCGTTTTTGACAGCATATTTGCGCGCACTGTGTCGAGCAAGGTTTTGTCGCCATAAATGGTTTCTACATCAAAGAAAACACTCGAGTTTAATAAGGCTTTAGGGCTTGGCGTGTCAACCCAATCATTGAAATAGCTTTGCCAGATGCGCATTGGCTGTCGCCATTTTGGATTGGTGGCCATAATGTCACCGGGGCAATAAATAAAGCCACAATCTGCTAAGCCATCACAAACAAAATTAGCGACATTGTCAAACCAAGCATCATCATAAGGCTTCATGGAATCGCATATAATCATGGCGTTATCTTGATCTGAATGGGCTAACTGCTCTTGCCTTGCTTGTGAGCCAGCAGCTAGCCAAGCATAAGGTACGGGGGCTTGGCCGTATCGTTCTTCCGCCATTTCAATAAGGCGTTTAGTAAAAGCCATGGTGATGGCGCTGATACTTTTACCAACATGATCGGCACTGGCGCCTAATTTAGCTAAGCGAATTTGTAGTTTTGGCAATAAAACACTGATTTCTTTTAAGTCAATAAGGCTTTTAGCTTTATGAATAATGCTGGAAAAATTAACGGCATTATGGCCTTCATTGTTCATTAAATCAGTGACGGTAACCATGCCAACCACTTGACCCTGCTGAGTCACAGGTAAATGATGAATATGCTTAGCGGTCATCGTCATTAGGGTATCGTAGGCATTGCTTTTGATGTCTATGGTACTCATGTCGCGGGTCATAATTTCACAAATACTGGCCGTTATCGGTAAACCTTGTGCAACACAGCGGCGGCGTATGTCTTTGTCGGTTACTATGCCAACCGATTTTTTATTATCGAGTACAACTAAGCAAGAATAGCCTTGTTCTGTCATCTGTATTGCCGCTTGCTGAATATTTTCACTGGCGTCTATGCTCGCCACGGGAGTATGGTAAAAATTGCTGACGGAAGTATTCATCAAGGTTGAAGAAATAATCGCTTCTTCATTCACTTTTGACATTTTTTGCTTAAGGCGCTGGGCAGAGTTATTGCTGAAATAGTCACTAATACTGGGATATTTATCACCAATATCACGTAAAATTTCACAATCAAGGCTGTAAATTAAGCAATCTTCATCGGCTTTAATGTGACGTGTTGCTAATGGATTATTGCTGTTTTTTTCGCTGGGATTTAACGCCAGCTTATAAAATTCACTACACAAGTCTCCTTCGCCAAAACGGGCAATTAATTCTTCATCATTTGAATCAGCACTGCTTGCCAAACAACTCATGGCACCTTTGCGTAATATATACAGCCTAGGTTCAGTAATGCCCTTAGGTGGTAAAGCTTCATGTTTGCGTAAGTAATTAATACTCAGCTCACGAATAATCCGTGCTAAGGCGGGTTTTGGTAGGCTGTCAAAAGGGGGGATACTTTGTATAAAGCTAGAAATTTCAGAAAGTTCTGTGTCCATAATGGTGTCCTAAAGCTAAAGCTCAGGTTAAATGCATTGATGTAGAGCGTCCTTAAGTGTAAATAAAATATGCCGTCTTAAGTGACTGATGAATTGCCTATAAATCAGTCTCTAATTTAGAGTTGTCTGCTAGTACAGTCAACCATATAGCTAGTGATCTAGACTAAAGTTTAATATCAGTCAAAAAAAAAGCTTGTTAGATTAATTAACAGTTGAAGTTGAATATGGATTTTTGTTTCTGTCTGGTTTAGTAAACAGGCAACGGACATAAATCTATATCCACACTTCTACTCGAATTATTACATAAGTGCTTTCACTGGTATTAGCGTAATAAAAATATAAAAAACGCTTTAACTATTAATAATACAACAACGTCGCTAGGAGACTATTGTGGAAAATAAAGAAACGTATTGGTCGGAGAATCTTCGCCTTATCTTTATCTGTCTTGCAATCTGGTTTGTGGTTTCATTTGGTTTAGGTCTACTTCTGGTAGAGCCGCTAAATGAATTTCGTCTAGGTGGGTACAAACTGGGTTTTTGGTTTGCACAGCAAGGGTCTATTTACTCATTTCTTGGTTTAATCTTTTGGTATGGTGCCAAAATGAATATGCTTGATAAAAAATATCACGTGGAGGATTAAGGCATGGAAGAATTAAAACTATATACATACATTGCGGTATTTGGCACTTTCGCCTTATATTTTGCGATTGCTTGGTGGGCTCGTGCGGGCTCAACCAGTGATTTTTACGTGGCAGGCGGTGGTATAACGCCAATGCAAAACGGTATGGCAATTGGTGCCGATTGGATGAGTGCTGCGTCATTCATTTCAATGGCAGGTATGATTGCCTTTTTAGGTTACGGCGGCTCTGTATTCTTAATGGGCTGGACTGGTGGTTATGTATTGCTGGCGATGCTTTTAGCGCCATACATGCGTAAGCACGGTAAGTTTACCGTACCTGAGTTTATCTTCGATAGATATTATTCAAAAGCTGCCCGTATCGTTGCCGTGGTTTGTTTAATTATTGCTTCATTGACTTACATTATTGGTCAAATGAAAGGTGTCGGTGTTGCTTTCTCTCGCTTCTTAGAAGTTGATTACGGTTTAGGCTTAGGCATAGGCATGTTTGTTGTGTGGGTATATGCCGTATTGGGTGGTATGAAAGGTATTACTTATACGCAAATCGCACAGTACTGTGTAATGATTTTTGCTTACACCATTCCTGCGGTATTTATTTCACTACAATTAACAGGCAACCCTATTCCACAACTAGGTTTAGGTAGCACACTGGCTGATGGTAGCGGTGTTTACTTGCTTGATAAATTAGATATGGTTGTGTCAGATTTAGGTTTTAAAGAGTACACCACAAGTAACTTGGGCAGCACATTAAACATGTTCGCTTATACCATGTCTCTAATGATTGGTACTGCGGGTCTGCCGCATGTCATTATGCGCTTCTTCACGGTTCCTTCAGTGCAAGCGGCACGTCAATCAGCAGGTTACGCGCTGGTGTTCATCGGTTTGCTTTACACTGTTGCACCAGCAGTGGGTGCTATGGCTCGTTTGAACCTAATGAACACTATTGAACCGGCAGCAGGTCAAAACCTTGAATACTCTGAACGTCCACAATGGTTTAAAGACTGGGAAAAAACGGGTTTATTAAAGTATGAAGACAAAAACGGCGATGGCAAAGTACAGTACACTGCTGATAAAGCAACCAATGAAATGGTTAAAGTTGACCGTGACATTATGGTACTAGCTAACCCGGCTATTGCTAACTTACCTAACTGGGTTATTGCCTTAGTTGCCGCAGGTGGCTTAGCGGCTGCACTGTCAACAGCCGCAGGTTTATTGTTAGCCATATCCTCGTCTATATCTCATGATTTAATGAAAGGGGTGTTAACGCCTGATTTGTCTGAGAAAAATGAATTGCTGGCAGGGCGTGTTGTCATGACGATAGCCATACTTATTTCAGGGTACTTAGGGTTACATCCTCCAGGATTTGCCGCAGGTACGGTGGCACTAGCCTTTGGTTTAGCGGCATCAAGTATATTCCCAGCATTAATGATGGGTATATTCTCTAAGAAAATGAGTGGTACAGCAGCTATTGCCGGCATGTGTTCTGGTATCGGTGTAACCATGCTGTATGTGTTCCAACATAAAGGTATTATGTTTATCCCAGGTACATCATTCTTAGGTGATTTAGGTCCAAACTGGTTCTTCGGTATTTCGCCTAACGCTTTTGGTGCTGTGGGTGCACTAGTTAACTTTGGTGTCGCTTTCGCGCTACTTAAAGTGACCGGTCCAGCTCCTGCGCATATTCAAGATATGGTCGACCATATGCGCTTGCCAGGAAAAACTAGTGAAGCACACGCTCACTAAGATGTAGGTGGGAATTTATTCGCGCCAACACTTAAGTAAGTTATAAGTAGACAAGCTGTAAGAGGTGGTATATATCTCTTGCAGCTTTTAACTTTTTGGAACTCAAATATGAATAGACATCTTTACAATGAAAATGAAGCATCGAAAGAAAAAATAATTCAACTAGTACCAGAAGGGCATTGCGATATAATTAATCACAGCTGTGTCCTTAAATCAGGCGATTTTAAAGTGAATGTTTCTGATGAAGATGGTGTTACTGAGGTTAACTCAACATTTCCTTTAGATAGCGCAACACTATTTTTAGTGGATAAACAGGACAAAATGACATCTTATCCTTTAGGCATGCAAAAAAGCCCTTATTACTGGCGTAGTAATACGCAATTACGCACTTTTGTTAGTAATAAAGGTGATAGTTACAAATTACGTTTGATTGCGAAGATTAAAGGTGGTCAATATATTAGTGAGTTTTATACCCAAACGGTGAAATAAACTGCATTAATACTGTTGGGTTCTTGGACAGATTCAAGTCACGATATAAAGTATCAAATGCTTGCCATTGCTCAGTGGCAAGTTTATACATTTCCTCTTTAGTTTCATCTGTTAAGTTCAGCACGTTATCAAGAGCACTATTGAAGTACCACAGACCATTGATTAAGTAGCAAAATAAAATAAAAGCGTGTAGAAGAGACTTGTTGATAGCTCGGCCTGCTCGTTGCTCATAGCAACCGATAATGTCATCGGTTAATGTCAGTGGAATATTATTTACGGCAGTAAGCATGGCTAAGTCAAATTCAGCAGGGGCAAAGCAGGCATATTCAAAATCAATTAACCAAGCGTTGGTATCATGCCCTTTGTTATTGCTAGTTAATACATTGCTAAAATTTATATCACTATGACAACACAACAAACTATGGGTTGTATTGTTCATTGCTGGCGCGATTAGTGCCGCTATTTTACGGCCAAGCATAGTGATCGCTGTTATTAGCGTCGGTTGATTGCCAATATGGAAAAGGCCATTAATGGTACCCGCTATATTTAGCGGACTAATCTTTTCAATATTTATCTGTTCTGAAGATGATGCCGCGAGCTGATGAAATGTAACCATGAGCTTAATGCTCGTGGTGATCTTCTCTATCAGCGGTATTTCTTTTACCGCGAGGTTTTCGCCTTCAACATAATGGCTAATGAGCCATTGTTCATCATGGTAGAAAATAGATGGCGTTAAGTGATTAAACGCAGCGACTTTTGCTAGTGTTAGTTCTGTTTCGAGCTGTATTCCAGCGGTCATTTTTGCGAAATAACAAGCGTCGTCGGCTTCTACCTTAAAACAAGCATGACTAAAGCCCCCCGTAATAATACTAATACTGGTTACTTGCTTAAAACAGGGTAAAGCGCTTAAGGCCTTTTTCACCGGCATTAACTGGTGACAGGTTGTGATGAGTTGATTTGCTTCGCTTTGGAAAGTTTATAAAGCTCCTGCCATTTCAAGTAACCGTAAGCGGCTATAACCACATAAATCATAAAGAGTACTGCGGTTGGCATTAAATCTTTCTCTACATACAAATAAATAGAGACAAAATCTATCACTAGCCAGTAGAGCCAATTTTCTAAAACTTTCTGAACGACTAAATAGGTAGCAAATACGGCAAATACCGTGGTGAAGGTATCAAGGTAAGGAAAAACGGCAGGGGTGTAGTTTGCCATTACATAGCCCAAAGCCAACGATATCACGGCTAAGATAAGACAGGCACGTAAATGCCAACTGGCTTGCCAAGAAACAATGGCTAAAGACGAGGTTGGTTGATCTTTTTGTGACTGAAGGTTTTGTGACTGAACGCTTTGTGATTGTGTGTTTGTTGAGGTGTTTTTTTGCCAAGCCCAATAACCATAAACCGCCATCACTAAGTAATAAGCATTAAGCGCGCTGTCCATCAGCAGTAATACATCATAAAAAACAATGGTATAAAGGGCAGTGCTGATAAAAGCGGCTGGCCAGCACCATAATGAGCCTTGTGCCGCTAAAATTACATAGGCAAGCGCAAGTAACATGGCCACAAGCTCAAGCCAGGGTAACGTTGATAAATATTCAGTAAAGCTAGCAAATAATTCCGCCATTAACTTATCGCTTCAACAATTGAACGATCACCATTGATAAATTTACACACAAAAACCGCGGCATTGGTGGTGCTGTGCACATGTTTTATCTCGCGCATTACGTTGCTGACGGCTAAGTCATAATCACCAAATACTTGCGTGCTCATACCGTTAGTGACCACGGTTAAGCCATCAACCTGACGCAGGCGTTTGATAAACGCCCAAATTTCAGTTTTGAAATTGTCCATGGCGAGCGGATATAAGCTTAATTCGATAGATATTTTCATGGCGTTCCTTAAAATTAAGCGCGAAAAGCATTTATCCACCAGTAGGCGGGAACTTGTTCGCGCTTGCAAGCATTAGAATTGATAATCTAAGGTTACACCAAATACTAGTGGTTCGGCTAATTGTGTATATTGCTTAGCAGTATAACCATCTCTTGGATCATTACCAAAGTAGAAACCTCGGTTAGCATAATCTTCATCGGTTAGGTTACGTGCCCAAACTTTTACTTGATAGTCATCGGCTAAATAAGCAACCGAGGCATTAAGCAAGGCGACCGACTCAGATGTAATATCGTCTTTCGGAATTGGTTTGTCGTTATAATATCGGGTATCTGAAAAATAAAACTCATCTTTTCCGTTAAGCGAAACATTAACTAACCACTGCTCATTAGGCTGGTAATTAATGCCTATATTAAATTGATAATTTGGTGCATGGGCTTGCTCTTCACCACTTAAAGAGTTGCCTTGTGTATCAATATAGTCGTTAAATTCAGTGTCTAGTAAACCAAGTGCACCATATAGTTCAAATAACTCGTTAATTTGCCAGCTAGCTTCTACCTCAATGCCCCTATTTGAGCCCGTTGCGGCATTGCCAAGGTAGGAGATAAACTCTGAGCTGCCGTCTTCACGCACTGTGGTTCTTGAGCTTTTTACTTGCATGTCTTCTCTATCCATGTAAAAAACAGCGGTGCGGATAAAAGCAGCGTTATCAAGTAGTGAAACCTTGTAACCTAGTTCATAATTGAGTAAATATTCAGGTTCAAAGGTACGTAAATCATCCGGTAAACTACCATTGGTATTAGCACCACCCGTTTTATAGCCGCGGTTAATAGAACCGTACCAAAAGCTATCATCATTTTGCTGGTAACTAAGTACTAACTTACCACCCACCATAGTATCGTCAATACTATCAGTAAAAGCATCCGAATTAACATAATCAGCGTTACGTTGTTCAACACGAAGGCCCGTTGTTAACGACCACTTATCGTTTAGCTGGCTATCAAGTTGACCATAAACGGCGATGGATTGAGTATCGAAAATTGAGGTGAAATCACTGTCTAAATAAGTATAGAGACGCTGTAAATCTTCATCATCTTGTTTAAAGTAAAGTCCGGCAATCCAAGCAGTTGTGCCGTTAAATAGTTTGCTGTTATTGTTTGATAACGCTCTTAACTCAATTGTTTGGGTAGATTTATCACGGAAATAATAATCGATAGATGAATATTCCCAATAAGCGTAGTCTTGATTGTCAATATTGGCAGGATCAGAAATGCCCGCATAAGCCCAGTCTTCATCATAACCGTAAGCGAGATCAGAATCCGCAGTGCTTAATAAAGTTACCAAGGTGAAGTTTTCAAAGCCTTGATAGGTAAATTTAGCTGCTACAGCGCTAGTTTCTTGTTGGTCGAAGCCCGGCTGATCAGAAAGCGTTTCGCGCGTGTTGTCTAATGAAAAAGCGTCATAACCATTATCAAAATCAAAATAGAAAGCGCTTAAATCTATTGTTAAGTTATCACTTGCTTGTATAGATAACTTACCTCTAAGGCTTGTTTCATCACGGTTGTTGGTATCAGATTTTTTTAAGTAGCTATTTTCAATAAAACCATCGCTTTTATATTGATTAGCCGCGAAGCGATAATTCACTGTGTCTGACGCTGGGCCAGAAAGTGCTAAACCTAAACCATAGCTATCGTAATTACCGACATCTAATTTAACTGCGCCTTCAAATTCGTCTGTTGGGGCATTGGTGGTAATGTTGATCATGCCTGCTAGAGCGTTAGCGCCAAAACGAGTACCTTGAGGGCCACGAAAAATTTCGGCTTGTTGCACATCAAAAAGACTCGCAATACTGCCAATACCAGTGAAATCAACGCCATCAATAATCATGCCTACTGAAGGGTTAATGGGCTCTTTAAATTGGCTGCGCTCGCCAATACCTCGAATTTGATAATAACGTGCTCGCTGTGAGCCACTGGCAAAAGTAACATTTGGGCTAACGGCTATTAACTCTTCAAGATGTTGGGCATTACGTTGTTTTATTTCGATGTCGGTTAATACCGAAAGTGAAGCAGGGGTTTTCAATAAGTTTTGCTGACGAAAATCACTAGTAACCGTAATAACTTCAATCGTATTTTTATCATCGGCTTGTACAGTAATGCTAGTAATTAATGCCGCAGAAATGGTTAACGCAATGGTCGATTTTGTAAAATTCATAAAGATCTCAGAGTATAAAAACTATGGGATCCGGCACTGGGAGGTCTCTAGATTTAGAAAATATTAACCATTCCTACGCCGGTTATATTAGCAATTTCACACTGGGTGATTACTAATTCCCGTCCAGGTTCAAAGGGTTTGTTGCTATCATCAACATCTCAGCGGTTGCTCACTTTTTTATTGATAAAAATGAGTCAATAAAACCGCACTCCTTGGTTCGCGGCGGATTTTAACAAACTTTTTATAGCAATGCGCGATAATTCAGCGATAAACTAGCCAAAAGTCGTATTTATCTATGTGTGTTATCTTGCTTATATTATTATGGTTAATTAATTGTAACTGTTCACCACCGAGCCGCGATGCTTCACAGAGGGCTCTTCGAGCCTACACAGAGACTTTGTTATTCTCGGTGTAGTGCGAAGCAAGGCCTACATGGATGTAGGTCACTTAGGTTATGCATGGAGCATATAACCTGCTTCGGTGCTCTCTGTGGTAAATATTTCTGAGTTGAATAAATACAATTATTTTTCCTATTTTTTTTCAAAGCATTCTTGAGAGTTACTATGTTTCCCAATTGGCAGTTAGTTAGCATTAGCTTAATTTACATTGGCTTATTATTCTTAATTGCTTTTTTAGGAGATAAATATCGTCACCAGCTAGCAAAGCAAGGCCAAAGTGTTATTTATGCGTTAACGCTGGGTGTTTATTGTACTTCTTGGAGCTTTTTAGGGACTACGGGGCAAGCTTCGTCTAACTTTCTCTCGCATATCCCTATCTATATCGGGCCAATAATCATATTTGTTTTTGCTTGGCCTTTTATTCAGCGCATTATTCGCGTTAGCTTAAAACTTAATTTAACCTCTATTGCCGATTTATTAGCGGCGCGTTTTGGTAAGTCACACAACCTCGCTATTCTTGTTACCTTAGTCGCCTTTGTCGGCACTATGCCTTACATCGCTTTACAACTAAAAGCGATGGTTTATTCATTTCAACAACTACAAGTCGATCAAAGCCTTAGTCGCTGGCATATCGGCTTGGTGGTTAGTTTAGTGCTGGCGGGGTTTACCGTATTGTTTGGTATTCGTCATATTGATGTCACTGAGCGCCACCCCGGTGTTATGTTGGCTATTGCGTTTGAATCCTTGATTAAAATTGCCGCATTTGTGGCGGTAGGTTTGTTTGTTTGTTTTTCATTGTTTGACTCTCCTCTTGATCTTTGGCAACAATCGGGGGCAAATTTAAAGCTTGATCAGCAAATGAATGTGGATAATTTTAGTGCCAATATTGCTATGTTAGTGATTGTTATGGCAGCATTTCTATCCTTGCCAAGGCAATTTCAAGTGATGATTGTTGAATTAAAGGATCAAAAAGACACTTGGCTTAGCCGACGAGTATTTCCTATTTATTTACTGATTTTTGCCTTTTTTGCCGCACCATTAGGGCTAGCGGGTCAGTTATTATTAGGTGATTCTGTGCCCTCAGACGCTTATGTATTATTTTTACCCGGTGTCGGACAACAAACGTGGCTGACATTATTTGCTTTTATCGGCGCCGTTTCAGCGGCTAGCTCCATGGTTATCATCTCTGCAATTGCCTTAAGTACTATGCTCAGCAATGAAATTGTTTTTCCATTGCTTTATCGTCGGCAAAAAGTAGCAGAAACAAATTATGATAATTTTAGGCAACGGTTGTTGAATATTCGTAAGCTATTAATCTTATTCGTTATTCTTTCTGGTTACGGTGTTTTTGTTATGGCCTCACCAGATACCTTGTCTTCATTAGGTGAAGTGGCTTTTGGTGCGTTTGCTCAGCTAACACCGGCACTTATTGTGGCCTTTTACTGGCGACGGGCTAGTTTAATGGGCGTTTATGCCGGCATTTTAGTGGGCTTTATTTTGTGGCTAAGTTTGAATTTTTTACCGCAATTTGGTTTGTATGCTTCGCCATTTGCAGAAGGTCTGTTACCCGCAAAATCGACCGCAACCTTATTTAGTTTGGCGGCGAATATTATCGTTATGTGGGCCTTGTCACAAATCAGTCGTCAAAGTGTACAAGAACGTGTGCAGGCATCGTTATTTTTAGAGTGGCAATCGCCGACACTATTAAAGGTAGAAAAAAAGCGTCAGCTAGATGTTAGTGAACTGGAATTATTAGCTTCACGTTTTGTTGGCGATAAAAAAGCACAAGCTGGCTTTAGTTTATTTCAGTCTTCTAACAATAAAAAGCAACTGGGCAATGCTACTTACAATCAACTGTTGCTACAGCATACAGAAAACACTTTAGCTACGGTAATGGGAGCGTCTTCAGCACGGTTAGTGTTGTCTTCTGCGTTAGACGGCAGAGATATTGCTCTAGATGAATTAGCGGTGTTGGTTGAAGATGCTTCAAGTCAACGACAAGAATTTTCGCAAAACTTACTGCAAAGTGCCATTGAGAATGCCAGTGAAGGTATTTCTATTGTTAATGAAGATCTTAAGCTGGTGGCATGGAATAAAAAATACCTCGACTTATTTGAATATCCAGCTGAGCTTATTTATGTTGGCAGCCCGGTTGAAGCATTAATTCGTCATAATGTGAAGCGCGGACTCTGCGGTGCCGGTGATGTTGATAACCAAGTTTTTAGGCGTATTGAGTATTTACGCAAAGGTAGCCCGCATAGCTCAGAGCGACAACAAGCGAGTGGACAAACCGTTCGTATAGAAGGCAACCCATTACCCGGTGGTGGCTTTGTGATGATGTTTTCAGATATTACCGCTTATCGTCAAGCAGAGCAGGTATTAAAAGAAGCCAACCTCGATTTAGAGACTAGGGTTTATGAACGCACCTTAACCTTAGCAAAAACTAACGAAGCATTAGCGAAAGCACATGAAAAAGCTGAACAAGCCAATATGGCTAAAAGCCAATATCTAAAGGCATGTAGTCATGACTTGATGCAACCATTAGAAGCGGCTCGTTTATTTACCTCAGCATTAACAGAGCAAAATACGCTCACGGTTGAACAGCAGCGACAGGTTGATAATATTGATAGATCGTTAAAAGCCGCTAATAATTTGCTAGCAGATTTGGCTGAAATCGCTCGCTTAGAAAGTGGCAATATTAAACCTAACATTGAGGTTTTTGCGCTAAATGATTTATTCGAGGACTTAGCACAAGAATTTTCAGCACTTGCCATTGAGCAGAAAGTGGAATTTAGGCTGGTTGCTACTAAGGTTTGGGTGAAATCAGATCAGCATTTATTAAGACGTATCATTCAAAACTTAGTCGGCAATGCTTTTCGTTATGCCAGCCCCGGTAAAGTATTATTGGGTGCCCGTGTTTTTAATAATAAGGTTACTATTCAAATACTTGATAGCGGCCCCGGTATTCCTTTAGAGAAACAAGTACTGGTTTTTGAGCAATTTACCCAATTAGACACACCCAATCGCCAATCAGGAAGAGGCCTAGGTCTAGGGCTAAATATCACCCAGTCTTTAGCGCAATTACTAGGGCATTCACTCAGTTTGCAATCTAGAGAAATGCAAGGTTGTAAGTTCTCTATTGTGGTTGAAAAAGCTTGTCAGCTAACTCAGCCGCCTAAGCTGTTAGCACCAGTATTAAACATGGGTTTAAAAGATATTACCGTGCTGTGCATTGATAATGATCCTGATGTGTTGAGTGGCATGGTTGAACTGTTGTCTGCTTGGCAGTGTAATATTCTTGCCGCTGATTCACGTTATGGCGCTTTAATCGAGTTTGACAATCATCAAAGCGATATTGATATTTTATTGGTTGATTATCAGTTGGGCTATCAAGCAGGATTACCTGTGGGGGAGCAAGCGGATGGTTTAACCTTGATAGCCGATATACGAAACCAGTGTAACCACTATATTCCGGCTATTTTGATTACCGCAACGACAGAAAGCGGTGTGGAAGATAAAGCGCTTGCTGCGGATGTAGGCTTTATGCGTAAACTGGTGAAACCAGCAGCATTAAGAGCCATGATGAGTGCCAAATTAGCGCAAAAGCTGCAAATAGATTATGGCGATTAAGACAATAAGCATGCTGGGCTGCTATTTACCTATCGCCAGCTCCGAAATGTTGTCATCAGGAGCTTAGCATGCTTTTTTAAGGTTGTTTTTTTTGCTCAAATCCAGCTTCAGACAAATCTAATTGACCAATAGCAATAACGGCTTGGGTGCGATTACGTACATCTAGCTTGCGAAATATTGCCGTGGCATGTGCTTTGATGGTCGCTTCAGAAACATTGAGATCATAAGCGATTTGTTTATTGAGTAACCCTTGGGCAAACATCATTAAAATGCGATATTGTTGTTGCGTTAAGCTGGCAACGCGATCGGCTATATCGCCATGACTATTATCAGCTTGCGCTTTTTGAAATGACTCAGGAAGCCAAATATCACCCGATAACACCGCCATTATGGCGATAAAAATATTATCAACAGGCGTTGATTTAGGGACAAAGCCTGCGGCACCATAACTCATTGCTTGACTAATAGTTTTGTGATCTTCATGAGCCGATACCACCACCACAGGTATTTGTGGAAAATGGTTACGAACATGGATCAGGGTATTAAAACCGTGTGCGCCCGGAATATTTAAATCAAGCAAGAGCAAATCACTATCGTTATTTGCTTGCAATTGTTGCTCTAATTGTTCAATAGTTTCAGCCTCTAGCCATTGGGTATGGTTTAGTTTGGCCTTTAAAGTCCCTAATAACGCTTGTCTAAATAAGGGATGATCATCAGCTATTATTATTTTTTCTGGCTGAATCATAGAAAAATTCCTCAATTGATAGGCCTCCTATTCTAACTAAAAACTAGCGAATAACAAATCTTACTTGTTAGACATTGGTGGTAGAAATATTTAGCTGACGCTTAACCCATAACTGCCAGCTTCAAGGGCATTACTTTTTAGGGACTTTCGCTAAAACGGCTACTAATAATTGCCAATATTGCTCAACGGTAGCAATTTCAATTTTTTCATCAGGCGAGTGAGGAAACTTAATGGTTGGTCCAATAGACACCATATCCCAATGAGGGTAAGCGGTTTTGAATAAGCCACATTCTAAACCAGCATGAATGACCATCACCGCAGGCACTTTGCCGAACAATTCTTGATAAGTGTTACTAACAGTGTTCATAATGGCAGAGCTAGGATTAGGCTGCCAACCCGGGTAAGCACCGCTAAATTCAATGTTAGCACCTGCTAATTCAAATACAGATTGCACCATGCGTTGTGTTTCTAAACTACCATCATCATGCAAGCTGCGAATTAATACCAAGGCATTAAGCTTTTTGCCACGGGTATGAATAACGCCAAGGTTTAATGAGCTTTCAACTACGCCGTCAATATCGTCACTCATACGTATCACGCCATTAGGGCAGGCATTTAAAGCACGTAATATATTGCTTTGAGTTACTCTGTCCCAACATTGCTCAAAATCTTCGGGTGAGATCAGCAGCATATCAATATCAGTTTCAATAGCGCTTAAGTTGGCTTTGATGGTGGACAAATATAATGCTAAAGCCGCTTTTAATGGCTCAATTTGTTCGTTGGCTACCACAAAACTGGCGTTGGCTTCGCGGGGAATGGCGTTGCGTAAGCTACCACCATTAAGCTCTGTTAAGCGAATATCAAAATCATTACTGGCAGTCAGTAAAAATCGAACTAATAACTTATTGGCATTGGCGCGACCGGTATGAATATCAACACCTGAATGACCGCCCTTTAAGCCTGAAATTGAAAGGTTGAAGGCTTTATGATTAGCTGGAACATCTTCAAAATTTAAAGCAAAGGTTGCTGAGCCATCAATGCCGCCAGCGCAGCCCATGTATACTTCACCTTCTTGCTCTGAATCGGTATTGATCAGAATGTCGCCGTCAAGCCAGTTGGGTTGTAAGCCAAAAGCACCGGTCATGCCAGCTTCTTCATCAATAGTAATTAATACTTCTAAAGGACCGTGTGGAACATCATCGCTAGCTAATACAGCTAACGCTGAGGCTAAACCAACACCGTTATCAGCGCCTAATGTTGTACCGTCGGCTGTTACCCAGTCGCCATTGGCTTCAGTGATAATATAAGGACGAATGGGGTCGGTGACAAAGTTATGTTCAGTGTCATTATTTTTTTGCGGCACCATATCCATGTGCGCTTGTAAAATAATGCCTTTTCTATCTGCCAAACCTTTTGTGGCAGGCTTTTTAATGGCTAAATTACCGACAGCATCTTCTTTAACACTAAGGCCAAGCTCTTTTGCCCATGATTGTATCCACAGAGAAATTTGTTGTTCATGTTTAGAGGGGTGAGGAATACTGCAAATTTTTTCAAATAACTGCCATAAACGGCTTGGTTTAAGTTGTGATAGTGTGCTCATGGGGTTTCCTTTGAAAAACATTAAGTATGAAGCTGTTGTTATTTGTCGGCCATTAAAAATTGCCATTGTTCGTTAAAGTCGTGACTAGGCTTTTTATCAAAACCAGAGCGGACATATTGACTGATTTTACCTTCAGCAAAGGAAGTTAAAATATTGGCTAGTGCTTGCTCGCTAATGGTGAATGTTTTACCTTCGCGCAATTTTCGTTCGCGCAATACCTGCTTAAATTGTGATTCAAGCTTTTCAAAGAGTTGGTGTACTCGTGTGCGTAAACGCTCGTTTTCGCCCATTAAGGCATCACCTGATAATATACGACACATGCCGGGGTTACGCTCAGAAAACACCAATAGCACATGTAACATGTGATGACAGCGCACTAAGGTTTCTTTGTGATCGGTTAATATTAAATTGATACGGGTAAAAATAGACTCTTCAATAAAATCAATCAAGCCTTCAAACATACGCGCTTTTGAAGGGAAATGACGATACAAAGCCGCTTCAGAAACACCCACTTCAGCCGCGAGTTTAGCGGTAGTGATACGTTGGCCGGGGCAATCTTGAAGCATTAACGCTAAACATTGTAATATTTGCTCTTTACGGTTAGGTTTGGCGTTAGTTTTTGGGGCTGCGCTCATAGTGTTTTGTACTCTTTGGTTATTGTTCTTTTTGTTATTCTTATAAAGTCTTGTTTTTAGCTATCTTGTTTTGCCAGAAAGTGTTGATTAATTAGTGACACTAAATGGTTAGCAACAATTTGCTTGCTTGCCAATGGGATTTCCGTTTTATCAATCGCGCTAAATAAGGTTAAGGCATTGTTATCGCTATTAAAACCTTGACCAGATTTGGCAACATCGTTTGCGGCAATTAAATCTAAGTTTTTGCGCATTAACTTACCACGAGCATAATGCTCTACATTTTGTGTTTCAGCGGCAAAACCCACCATAAAAGGTTTGTGCTTTAAACTGGCGACATCAGCGACTATGTCATGGTTTCTGACCAATTCAAGTTGCATGGCTTCACTGCTTTTCTTGATTTTTTGTGTGGCAATCTTGGCGACTCGGTAATCGGCAACAGCGGCACAGGCAACAAAAGTGCTGCAGTGTGGAGCAAATTTTAGCGCTTGTTGATGCATTTCTTCGGCACTACTCACATGAATTAATTCACAGCCTGTTGGTGCTGAAATAGCAACAGGCCCGGTAATTAAGGTCACTTTTGCACCAGCACGCAAGGCAGCATGAGCAATAGCATAACCCATCTTTCCTGAGCTATGGTTGGATATATAGCGTACGGGATCTATGGCTTCACGAGTAGGCCCAGCCGTGATAACCCAATGTTGATGGGTTAAATATTTATCAGCAAAAAAATCACTGCTTAAGGTCACTATATCGTTAACCTCTAACATGCGCCCTAGGCCAATATCACCACAAGCTTGTTCGCCGCTGCCAGGCCCCCATATAAGGCAACCTCGCTCGGTTAACTTGGCTATATTGTCTTGTGTTGCTTGAGCGTGCCACATTTGTTGATTCATTGCAGGTGTTATGGCAATAGGTGCTGTGGTTGCTAAGCAAAGGGTTGATAATAAATCGTTCGCCATACCACAAGCAATACGCGCAACAATATCGGCTGTCGCCGGCGCGATAATAATAATATCAGCCCATTTGGCGAGTTCAATATGCCCCATGGCGAGTTCTGCTTGCGTATCTAGTAGGCTATCAGCTACTTGATTACCCGATACGGCTTGCAAGGTGAGGGGGGTGATGAAGGCTTTGGCACCTTCGGTCATCACCACACGTACATCGGCGCCTTGTTCTTTTAAACGACGTACTAATTCTGGTGTTTTGTAGGCAGCAATGCCGCCACTGATACCAAGAACAATTTTTTTGTCCTGTAGAATTTGCATAAGCTGCTAATCTTAACCTTATCAATAGTGGCAATAAGATAACATTTATTGTTATGTTTTGAAAAACATAGCGGCAGGAAAAACCGATCTAAAGCGCTATTTGGAATAATAAAAGGCAAGGAGGCTAGTTAATGTTACCAACAAGTTTGTTAGAAAATGATGCTGTGCAGGGGGCAAAGTTAAAAAATTGGCCAACAATGGAGCGGCCTAGAGAAAAGCTGATACACCTTGGCGCACAGAGTTTGAGCGACGCTGAATTATTGGCAATATTTTTAAGGACAGGTGTTAAAGGCTGTAATGTGGTTGATCTAGCTCGAAATTTGTTAAATAGCTTTGGCAGTTTGGCGAACATTTATCGTGCGAGTGAACATGAATTTTGTCAGCATCATGGTTTAGGTCAGGCTAAATATGTGCAATTACAAGCCTGTTTGGAAATGTCAAAACGCTATTTAGCTGAGCAACTAGTGCAGCAAGGTAGTGCATTAACGTCTTCTCAGGCTACGCGTGACTATCTTACCAGTGAATTGCGCCATGAGAGCCGCGAAGTGTTTGCGGTATTGTTTTTAGATAATCAGCATCAAGTGTTAAAGTTTGAGCGACTATTTTGGGGAACATTAGATGCGGCGGCGGTTTATCCTCGAATAGTAGTTGAGCAAGCGTTGAGGCATCAAGCTGCCGCCGTTATTTTAACCCATAATCACCCCTCAGGTGTTGCCGAGGCGAGTATTGCCGACAAGCATATTACTCAAAAGCTAGAGCAGGCCTTGCAGCTTATTGATGTTCGTGTTTTAGATCATATAATTGTTGCCGGAAACCAGTGTTATTCTTTTGCAGAAAACGGTGAAATATTATCAAGATAGCTTGATAAATATAGTAATGCCCGTTACTTTTAGGTAGTTTGAGTATATAGTAAATTATTAGCCCCCGAGTGTAAAAAAGGATCCTCTTATGACTGATAGCAGCTTTGATGAGTTAGAGCGTCGCCAATCATTCCGTCTTGATATGGAAAAAGAATTAGTTGATATCTTATGGACAGATGAACAAGGGCAAGAAAGAACTAAGAAAATAGCTTGTTTAGATTTTGCTAGGGGTGGTTTGAAGCTTGACTGTGACATTGCTTTGCCAACCCAAACAGAAGTGATCATTAACTTTAAATCAGCCAATGCCAATAATCAAAAATTACATGGCAAGGTATTACGCTGTATTAAGCAAGATAATGGCTGGTATGAAATAGTGCTTACTTTAGATTAACTGCTATTAGTTGGCTAAATGAGCAAGACAATGGTTGGTATGAAAGAGTGTTTATTTTAGATTAAAGCCTAAATAAGCAATACAGACAAATTGGACTATAATTAACCCTGAGCCTCAGTTTAAAGGGTTAAATTAATAACTAGGTAGTGTTTAGGAAGAAAAGAATATGATGATATTAGTGGGTGGCGAAAAAGGTGGCAGCGGTAAAAGTTGTTTAGCACAAAACTTAGCAGTATATTTTGCTCGAAATAAAAAAGCCATAGTGTTAATGGTAGACTGTGATCCCCAACGTACAACGTCTGACTGGATACAAGCCAGAAATAGTGACCCCTCATTGCCAGCAATAAATTGTATTCAACTTTATGGAAAAATCCGTAATGATTTACTCAGTTTAGGCCAACACTATGATTACGTTATTGTTGATTGTGGTGGCCAAGACAACTTAGCGTTGCGCGCTGCGATGTCGGTCGCTAATCATGTTATTATTCCATTGCGTCCGAAACGACGTGACTTGAAAACCGTGCCTCACATGGAAGACATGTTAAGTACCTGTAAAATGGTCAACCCTAAAATGATGGCTTCTTTTGTTATTACCCAATGCCCATCGTTACCCAATCAAGCGGGTCGCATTCTTGAAGCTAAAGAAGTCTGTAGTTCTTATGGTATAAACGTGCTGAATGCCGTGACATTTAATCGCAATATTTATGATGATAGTGAAGAGCAAGGCTCATCGGTCATAGAAATTGATCCTAATGGTAAAGCCGCGGTGGAGATGATAGCAATTGCTGAAGAATTATTGGCAATGGAACCGGATAATGCCCATGAGTTTAACTGATCTAAAAAAAGGCAAGGATAGTAAAGCAACCAAGGAACAGTTTAGCGTCGATGATTTTATTGCCGATGCGGATAATTACGCCAAAGGCGCACCACAAATAGTCAGTAATGATGGTCGTGGTAAAATGAACCTTAAGCAAGCGATACATGATGCGAAACGCTTACTCGAGCAAAAGAAAGCCTCTGGCGCACAAAACAAACCATTTCGTCGCGCGACGTTTACCTTAAGTGAAAATACCATTGAACAGTTACAGTACTTATCTGAAGGTACTGATTTGGCCAAATCTCATATTATTCGTATTTTAATTGACGAATTATCAAAGAAAGAGCAAGACGAACAAATCAAAAAATTATTTAAGTCAAAAGTCAGTTAATAAGATAATTTGAGCTATTGATTTCATGTTGATGTTTTTTTGTTAAGCAATTAATCAAAAAAACATCAAAAGCTGACTCAAAACCCAACCATTGGTTGGGTTTTTTCGTTTTGTTATCATCTTAAGTTACTGATTATTAAGGAATAGTGCAAAAGTTTTCGGTTTTTGTCATTAAGGGTGGCATTAATAAATCAGTTTCACTATAATATGCCACCTTTTTAAGGATCCTAAGGCGACGGTCTTGGAGAATGCCCTTAGAAGAAATAAGCTCGAGCTAAAATTAATTTTGGAGTGACTCAAATGTCTAAAGTTTGCCAAGTAACAGGCAAGAAGCCAGTCGTAGGGAACAACCGTTCTCACGCAAGAAACGCGACACGTCGTCGTTTCTTACCAAACCTTCAATCTCACCGTTTTTGGGTAGAGAGTGAAAATCGTTTCGTTAAATTACGTTTAACTCCGAAAGGAATGCGTATTATCGATAAAAAAGGTATTGA
>MAAC01016510.1_pt1 | contig 97040 bp, 83 predicted proteins | sample 1115981 | NCBI WGS metagenome assembly MAAC01 (sample SAMN04961126, study PRJNA320927) | seawater metagenome | isolation source: sample BD02T64 sea water enriched with oil for 64 days | place: USA:Gulf of Mexico | collected 2013-07-27 | reverse complement strand
AGATTTAGAGAATGCCATAGCGATAGTAAAGGCAGGAGTTTATGATGATGGAGGAGATTGTTCAGAGCCAGGCGAGGAAATCGTTTATACCTTTACAGTGACCAATACCAGTAATGTAAATCTATCGAATATCGTTGTAACAGATCCTCTTTTTGAGGCTCCGAACCCAGTAGTTTCTATTGATTTTGTATCCGGTGATACCGATGGAGATAATGAGTTGGATGTAACCGAGACATGGGTTTATACGGCTACTTATGCCATTACTCAGGCAGATATTGATGCCGGTCAGGTAATCAATACCGCAACTGTAAATGGGGAGGCACCTGACGGAACTTCAGTAACTGCTGTTTCCAATACAGTGACCACAGAATTATGTCAAGATTTAGAGAATGCCATAGCGATAGTAAAGGCAGGAGTTTATGATGATGGAGGAGATTGTTCAGAGCCAGGCGAAGAAATCGTTTATACCTTTACAGTGACCAATACCAGTAATGTAAGTCTATCGAATATCATTGTAACAGATCCTCTTTTTGAGGCTCCAAACCCAGTAGTCCCAATTGTTTTTGTATCTGGCGATACGGATAATGATAATGAATTGGATGTTACCGAGACATGGATTTATACAGCTACTTATGTAATCACTCAAGATGATATCGATGCAGGTCAGGTAATCAATACCGCAACTGTAAATGGAGAGGCTCCTGATGGAACTGCAGTGACTGCAGTATCCAATACAGTGACCACGGATTTATGTCAGGATTTAGAGAATGCCATAGCGATAGTAAAGGCAGGAGTTTATGATGATGGAGGCGATTGTTCAGAGCCAGGTGAGGAAATCGTTTATACCTTTACAGTGACTAATAATTCGAATGTAAGTCTATCGAATATCGTTGTAACAGATCCTCTTTTTGAGGCTCCGAATCCAGTAGTCCCAATTGTTTTTGTATCTGGCGATACGGATAATGATAATGAATTGGATGTAACCGAGACATGGATTTACACGGCTACCTATACGATTACTCAAGATGATATCGATGCCGGTCAGGTAATCAATACCGCAACTGTAAATGGAGAGGCTCCTGATGGAACTGCAGTGACTGCAGTATCCAATACAGTGACCACGGATTTATGTCAGGATTTAGAGAATGCTATAGCGATAGTAAAGGCAGGAGTTTATGATGATGGAGGCGATTGTAGTCAACCAGAAGAATTTATTGATTATACCTTTACGTTAATAAATACCAGTAATGTAAGTCTATCGAATATCGTTGTAACAGATCCTCTTTTTGAGGCTCCGAACCCAGTAGTTTCTATTGATTTTGTATCTGGCGATACCGATGGAGATAATGAGTTAGATGTTACCGAGACGTGGATTTACACGGCTACCTATACGATTACTCAAGATGATATCGATGCAGGCGAGGTAATTAATACCGCAACTGTAAATGGAGAGGCACCTGACGGAACTTCAGTGACTGCTGTTTCCAATACAGTGATCACAGATTTATGTCAAAATTTAGAGAATGCCATAGCGATAGTTAAGGCAGGAGTTTATGATGATGGAGGAGATTGTTCAGAGCCAGGCGAGGAAATCGTTTATACCTTTACAGTGACCAATACCAGTAATGTAAGTCTATCGAATATCGTTGTAACAGATCCTCTTTTTGAGGCTCCGAACCCAGTAGTTTCTATTGATTTTGTATCCGGTGATACGGATAATGATAATGAGTTGGATGTAACTGAGACATGGATTTATACAGCGATCTATACGATCACTCAAGATGATATCGATGCAGGCGAGGTAATTAATACCGCAACTGTAAATGGCGAGGCTCCTGACGGAACTGCAGTAACTGCTGTTTCCAATACAGTGACCACAGAATTATGTCAAGATTTAGAGAATGCTATAGCGATAGTTAAGGCAGGAGTTTATGATGATGGAGGCGATTGTTCAGAGCCAGGCGAGGAAATCGTTTATACCTTTACAGTGACTAATAATTCGAATGTAAGTCTATCGAATATCGTTGTAACAGATCCTCTTTTTGAGGCTCCGAACCCAGTAGTTTCTATTGATTTTGTATTCGGTGATACGGATAATGATAATGAGTTGGATGTAACCGAGACATGGATTTATACAGCGATCTATACGATCACTCAAGATGATATTGATGCAGGCGAGGTAATTAATACCGCAACTGTAAATGGCGAGGCTCCTGACGGAACTTCAGTGACTGCAGTATCCAATACAGTGATCACAGATTTATGTCAAGATTTAGAGAATGCTATAGCGATAGTAAAGGCTGGAGCTTATGATGATGGTGGAGATTGTTCAGAGCCAGGCGAGGAAATCGTTTATACCTTTACGGTGACTAATACCAGTAATGTAAGTCTATCGAATATCGTTGTAACAGATCCTCTTTTTGAGGCTCCGAATCCAGTAGTCCCAATTGTTTTTGTATCTGGCGATACGGATAATGATAATGAGTTGGACGTAACCGAGACATGGATTTATACAGCGACCTATACGATCACTCAAGATGATATCGATGCAGGTCAGGTAATCAATACCGCAACTGTAAATGGAGAGGCACCTGACGGAACTGCAGTAACTGCTATATCCAATACAGTGACCACGGATTTATGTCAGAACTCAGTAATTGCGCTTATCAAAGAAGTGGAATTAATAGATGAGGATGGAGATAATTGTGCAGACGAAGGGGAGACTCTATTATATACCTTTACGGTAGGAAACCTTGGAAATATGGAGCTTACAGATATTATAGTAACCGATCCGTTAGTTGGGCTAATTTTAGAAGGAGGACCAATAGCAACCCTAGCAGCAGGAGCAACCGATACTACTACATTTACAGCAAGCTATATAATTACAGCGGATGATGTAGAAAATGTAGGTCAAGTTGAAAACCAGGCAACGGTTGAGGGAACAACTCCAGAAGGAGAAGTTATTTCAGATCTTTCTGATGATAATAGTTTCCTTGAAGATGATCCTACTATTTTCACTAACTTCTGTGTAATAATAACAGTCGCTCCAACAATGACCTTGGAGAAGTCTGGCCAATGGATTGACGAAGATCAGGATGGTAATGCAGATGTAGGAGAGATAATAGAATATACCTTTAGTGTTACAAATAATAGTGCTACAGAGACGCTTTATAATATTACTATAGAGGATCCATTACCAGGAATTATCATAGAAGGCGGACCAATTGAGGAATTATTACCATTACAAACCGATGATACCACATTTACAGCGACCTATGCCATTACTCAAGAGGATATCGATAATTTAGAAGTGGTTAATCAGGCACTTGTAATTGGAGAAGATGAAGATGGGGATGAGATTACCGATGAATCTGATGACCCTAGTACTGACGAACCAAATGATCCAACAGTTGTTGTTTTAGAAGTTGTTGAAGGAATAGCTTGGGAAATTTATAATGGGGTGACACCAAATGAAGATAATTTTAATGATTATTTTAAACTAGATGGTATTGAGCATTACCCTAATAATAATGTTAAGATTTATAATCGTTGGGGTATATTAATTTGGGAAACCAATGGATATGAAAATAATGCTGGAGGTAATGTGTTTACAGGAAATTCAGATGCTAGGATGATGATAGAAGGTCAGAATGATGCGCCAACAGGAACATACTTTTACATTATCACACTCTTTGGACCTGAACCTCCAGAAGGTTTTCCAGAAGGTGGTAGAACAAAATTTTCAGGATACTTATATATAAATAGATAGAAAATCAAAAAAGTACCGGGAGGGAGATCTCCCGGGAATAAAAAATACATAACATGAAAAAAAGTTATTTACTACTCACACTTTTGATTTTACTAGGATCTTTTTCTGGTAAGGCACAACAAGATCCGCAGTACACTCAATATATGTATAATACACAGGTTGTAAACCCGGCTTATGCAGGAAATCGTGATGTATTAAGTTTTGGGCTTTTATATCGTACCCAGTGGGTAGGATTAGATGGAGCACCAAAAACAGCTACATTAACAGCAGATACACCAATAGGAACTTTAGATAATATGGGACTTGGTTTGACAATTGTTAGTGATCATATAGGACCTGCTGTGGAGACAAATATTACAGTAGATTATTCCTATACAATCAACCCTTCTGAAGTAACAGAATTGTCCTTTGGATTAAAAGCAGGTTTGGATATTTTAGATGTTGATTTTTCAAAGTTGAATATTTATAATGATGGCGATATATTTGATAATAATATTGATAATAAGGTAGAACCACAGATTGGAGCTGGTATTTATTTTAATACCGATAGGTTTTATGCAGGTTTGTCAGTTCCAAACTTTTTAACTACCAGTCATTTTGATCAGTCAGATATAGATAACCCAGACAATCCTGGAGCTGAGGCTACGTCAGCAGCAGACCGGTTACATTACTTTTTAATTGCAGGTTATGTGTTTGATTTAAGTGAAAATTTAAAATTTAAACCAGCGACTTTTATAAAAGCGGTAAGTGGGGCACCACTTCAAGTAGATTTATCAGCAAATTTTTTAATTATAGAAAGGGTTACAGCCGGTGTAGCATATCGATTAGATGCAGCTTGGAGTGCAATGTTAGGATTTCAGGCAACCGACCAGATATTTATAGGTTTTGGTTATGATTATGAGACAACCGATGTACAAATGTATAATGATGGCTCTTATGAATTTATGATTCGTTTTGATGTATTTAATAGACCAGAGCGAGTATTGAATCCGAGATTTTTCTAAATAATAATTATAATAAAAATAGTGACACCCAAAAATGATTGAAATTCGAAAGCTATCTGATCTAAATAAAACACTTAAAAACTACAGATGAAAACATTATTACGAACCTCCGCTTTATTTATAATAGTCTTGCTTTATTCAAGTGTTTCGTTTTCACAAAAAAAGCAAATTGAAAAGGCTAACGAAGATTTCGATCAATATGGTTATATCGATGCACAAAAAGTCTATTTAAAAGTTGTTGAAGATGGTTATCATTCTTCAGAAATTTACAAAAAATTAGGAGACACCTATTATTATAATGGGAATTATATTGAAGCGGCCAAATGGTATAATGAGTTGTTAAAAACTTATCCCGATGAAGTAGAAACAGATTACTACTACCGTACAGCTTTAACATTAAAAAGTATGGATAAACATACAGAATCCGATAAGTTGATGGTAAAGTATGTGGAATCTGGAGGGGTAATGCCAGCGGTTCAGGTTTTTGAAAATGATCCAGAATATCTCAAAAGCTTGGGAATACAATCTTCAAGATATGTTGTAGAGGAAGTTGCTACTAATTCTGAATACTCAGATTTTGGACCAACATACTATAAGGATAAATTAGTTTTTTCTACTACTTCAAGAGATTTAGATAATTTTAAAAAAAACAATTGGAACAATCTTCCATATCTTGATTTGTACATAGCCGATATGGATGAAGATGGAAATTTGTCAAATGTTAAGCCATTAGGGGGAGATATTAATACTAAATATCATGAATCCAGTCCGATATTTTCAAAGGATGGAAATACCATATATTTTACAAGAAATAATTTTTCTAAGGGAAGAACATTTAGTGATAAAAAAAGAACCATTCGTTTAAAAATATTTAAAGCAACAAAAAATGAAGATGATAAGTGGGGAGATGTAGAGGAGTTGCCATTTAATAATAAAAATTATTCGGTTTCTCATCCAGCACTTAATAATGATGAGACACGTATTTACTTTGCCTCAGATATGCCGGGCACCTATGGAAAATCCGATCTTTGGTATGTAGATATTTTAGAAGATAATAAATATGGGGACCCTGTAAACATGGGAGAAAGTATCAATACCAGAGCTAGAGAAACTTTTCCTTTTATCAGTGAAAATAATAATTTATATTATTCCTCAGATGGTAGAGGGGGAAATGGAGGGTTGGATGTTTATATAGCCCCTTTAGATGAGAATGGGGAAGTGGAAGTAATTTCAAATTTTGGGGAGCCTATAAACACAAACCAAGATGATTTTGGGTTTATCATTGAAGAAAGTAAAGGAATAGGTTTTTTTACATCTAATAAAGATGGAGGCAGAGGAAGTATCGACGATGATATTTATCGTTTTAAAGAAGTTTGTATAATAACTATAAATGGAAATGTAACCGATATGGATACTGGAAAGTTATTGCCTGGTGCAGAAGTTTCTTATTTGGATAAGGATAATAAGTTGATACAGAAAATTATTGTTGGCAGTGATGCTAGTTATAGTTTTTCAGCTAATTGTGATTCAAACTATATTATAAGGGGAACTAAAAAAGAATACTTTCCAAATGAAAAAATGGTCGAGACACCAGATGTGGGGGGAGTTATTGAAACGTCTTTACAACTTAAAATTAAAGATCCTTGCCCACCAAACGACCTTGGCTGTAGATTGAATTTATTGCCAATATACTTTGATTTTGATAAGTCTGATATTCGTAAAGATGCAGAGATAGAGCTTGCAAAAATATTAGCAGCTTTAAGAGAATACCCTCAATTAGTCATTCATATCGAGTCCCATACCGATTCTAGGGGAAGAGATAGTTATAATGAATCTCTATCCGAAAGAAGGGCACAATCAACGCTTAGTTGGTTTGTAGATCAAGGAATTGATAGTAACAGGCTTTCTGCCAAGGGTTATGGTGAAAATCAATTAGTAAATCAATGTACTAACGAAGTGGAATGTAGCGAGAAAGAACATCAATTAAATAGACGTTCGATGTTTATTATTCAAGACTAATATTTCTAACCAAACATTTGTTTTTAAAAGCGTTTAATAAATTATTGAACGCTTTTTTTTATATACCTTCATTTTGTACTTTTGGTAAAAATCAAAATGATGCTATGATAGAAGAACAAGTAATTCTTGTAAATGAAAAAGATGAACAAATTGGTCTAATGCCTAAACAAGAAGCTCATGAAAAAGCCGTTTTGCATCGTGCTTTTTCAGTTTTTATTTTTAATAATAAAAAAGAGTTAATGCTTCAACAAAGAGCTCTTCATAAATATCATTCTCCTGGATTATGGACCAACACTTGTTGTAGTCACCAAAGAGATGGAGAAAGCTCATTAGCTGCTGGTAAAAGAAGACTTAAAGAAGAAATGGGATTTGCAACAGAATTAAATGAAACCACTTCCTTTATATACAAGGCTCCTTTTGAAAATGGTTTAACAGAATATGAATATGATCATATTTTAGTTGGTAATTATAATAAAGAACCTCAATTAAATAGTAAAGAAGTAGCCTCTTGGAAATGGATGTCAATGAATGCTATTAAAGATGCTATTAAAAATAATCCTGAAGATTATACAGCTTGGTTTAAAATAATTTTCGATAAATTTTATAAATACATCACATTATGAGTATTACCGTTTATCGAAAAGCACATTTTAATGCAGCACACCGTTTGTATAGAAAAGATTGGGATGATGAAAAAAATAAATCTGTTTTTGGAAAATGCAGCAACCCTAATTTTCATGGTCATAATTATGAATTAGAAGTTGGTGTATCTGGAACGATTGATATAGAAACGGGTTTCTTAATTGATATGGAAAAACTTAAAAACATTATTAAAGAAGAAATAGAAGACTATTTAGATCATAAAAATTTAAATATGGATATTCCAGACTTTAAAGATATAAATCCAACCATGGAAAATATTGCAATACTAATCTGGGATAGACTTAGAATTAGTTTGGAATCTAAATTTAAAGTTTCAGTTAAACTATTTGAAACTCCAAGAAATTTTGTAGTTTATACCGGATAACAGATGTCTCAAATTTCAAAATTATATCCTATAAAATTTATCCCAATTCTAAAAGAAAAGATTTGGGGTGGTAATAAATTAAGCCAGATTTTTAATAAAAATGGTGAAGGGAAAATTGGTGAAAGTTGGGAAGTATCTGCTGTAAATGAAGATGTTTCTATTGTAGAAAATGGAAGCTTAAAAGGAAAAAATCTAAATCAATTAATTGAGGTTTACCGACATAGATTAGTAGGAGAAAAAGTTTATAGAACCTTTGGCAATAAATTTCCATTATTATTTAAATTTATTGATGCTAAAGAAGATCTTTCCGTTCAATTACATCCAAATGATGAATTGGCAAAAAAACGTCATAACTCTTTTGGGAAAACCGAAATGTGGTACATTTTAGATGCAGAAGAAAAAGGGAAATTAGTATTGGGTTTTAATAAGAATATGAATGAATCCACTTATAAAAAGCACCTTTCCGAAAATACACTTTCAGAAATTCTTCATTCAGAAAAAGTAAAAAAAGGAGATTCTTTTATTATAGAATCTGGTATAGTACATGCCATTGGGGCAGGGGTAGTGTTAGCTGAAATACAGCAAACTTCAGACGTTACTTATAGAATATTCGATTATAATAGACCAGATATAAATGGGGAATTAAGAGAGTTACATACCGACTTAGCAGTAGATGCTATAGATTTTAATAACTCATCTACAAGATTAAATTATATAGACAAAGAAAATATTCCTGTACAGCTTTTTAAGAACGTTTTTTTTCACACTAATAAAATAGTTCTTAGTCAAGAGATAACTAGAGATTTAAGTAGTATAGATTCTTTTGTGGTTTATATGTGTGTTGAAGGAGAAGGGATTATAGAAATGAATGGTTTTTCAGAAACAATTGTAAGAGGAGAAACACTGTTGGTTCCAGCCGAAACTATTGATTTAATAATTAAATCCACTTCTGCTATTCTTTTGGAAGTTTATATCCCATAAAATACTGAAAATGTAGTATTTTTGCAAAAAATAAAATACAATGGCAAGCATACGAAATTTAAAGAAAGACATAAATTATGTTTTAGCAGATATTATTGAAGCAGTATATGTTTGGGAACTTACAAACCCAGGAAAAGACACTAAAAAATCCGAAGCAATTATTGATGAAGCTATCGAAGTTTTTGACGAATTAATTGTAAAAATGAACACTAAAGATGTTGATAACAGCAAACAACATTTTAAAGCTATTAATGCAGAACTTGAAGTTCGTGGAAGAAAATTAATTGATAAAATTAACGATCTTAGTTAATTTTATTTTTTCTTCTAGATTGAATTAAAGACTCTAATGCCTTACCGTATTTAGAGTCTTTTATTTTTGGAGTAAGTTTATTATATACAGAATCTAAATATTTTAGTCTGGAATTATTTACATGACTAACCATTAAATAAGGAGAAATTTCAAAATCATTATTGTTTAATGCAAAGCTTATGGTCGCTAAATATTTTTTCGAGATTATAGATTTTTGAGATTTTTCTATAGTTAAAGCTAAGGAATCTTCTCCCTTCTGTCTTGCGATATATCCTTTTTCAATTAGCTCTAAATTTTGATCACTGTATCGATCTATAATTTTATTATACTCTACAAGCTTATCTTGATTTTTGGATCCTGATACTTTTGCATCTACTTCAAAATTCTTAAGAGTAGTATTAATTGTTATTTCATTGGATTCAGCAAAAAAAGCAATTCTATCATCTCTTAATATTCCATTCTCCAATTTAACATTCAAATAGTATAATTCAGGCTCCTCAATAATTTCAGAAAAACTAAAAGTAGAATTACCTTTAATTGTTACAGAATCAATAGTAATTAATAATGTGTCTTCAATTTTTTGAAGTAAAATAGTTCCTTTTTTTAAACCTTTTACATTTCCAGAAAGATTCATTTGTTTTTCATTAGTGGTACAACTAAATACTACTAATAATACTATTGCGAACGATAATAATTTATTCATTTAAATCTAAATTTATGAGAAGGCAAAGATGCAAAATTATTAATTGAAAAAATTAAGATACTGCTGCCAATTGCATTAAAATTGTACAAATAATTGCCCCTAAAGTACCAACCGCATAACCAAAAACAGCTAATAAAACACCAACTGTTGCAAGCGATGGGTGAAAAGCAGAAGCAACTATAGGTGCTGAAGCTGCACCACCAACATTTGCTTGACTACCTACAGCTAAAAAGAAATATGGAGCCTTAATTAATTTAGCGATTAAAACAAGTAATCCAGCATGAATAGACATCCATACTACCCCAATTAAAATTAAACCTGTATTGTCTAATATTAGAGTTAAGTCCATTTTCATACCTATACTAGCAACCAGAATATAAATAAATACACTTCCGAATTTACTTGCACCAGCACCTTCATAATTTTTAGCTTTTGTAAAGGATAGTAATATTGCAATTAGTGTGGATATACTAATCATCCAAAAGAATTTTGAGCCTAAAAAAGTAAGCATATTTCTATAGGTAGGATCTTCAATGTTGGTAACAAAATCACTGAAAAATGGAGCTAGAAAATTAGATGATAAATGAGCTAAACTAACGGTACCAAAAGCGATAGCTGCAATAATCATTAAGTCTGTTAGAGAAGGGTTTCGTTTTATATTTTCAGAAAATGTGGATACTTTTTCTTTAAGACTTTCAATTGCAGAAGTATCCGCTTTAAGCCATTTGTTAATTTTTTCTCGCTTACCAATTCCAATGAGTAATAAAGCCATCCAAATATTAGCAACTACAATGTCTACAAAAACCATCCCACCGTATAATTTTTGGTTATAACCATAAATTTCTAACATTGCTGTTTGATTGGCACCTCCACCAATCCAACTTCCAGCTAGAGTAGATAAACCTCTCCAAACCGCGTCTGGACCTACACCTCCAACGGTTTCTGGAGAAAAAGTTGAGATTAATAAAATAGCAATAGGACCTCCAATAATAATTCCAACAGTTCCTGTAAAAAACATAATCAAAGCTTTCCAACCTAAATTAAAAACTGCTTTTAAATCAATACTTAATGTCATTAAAACCAAAGCTGCAGGAAGTAAATATCTACTAGCAACAAAATACAAGTTGGTACTACCTTCTACAATATCTCCATTTTCTTCTATAGTTGTCCATTCTGGAGAAATAAGCCCAACAGTCGTAAATATAGCAGGAATCATATATGCAACAAAAAGACCAGGTACAATTTTGTAGAATTTATGCCAAAACCCAGAGGTTTTAGATTCTGTATAAAAAATAAAACCTAATGCAAGCATTAAGAGACCAAATACAATAGTATCGCTTGTAAATAATGGAGTTGTGTCTATAATCATTTCGGTTGTTTCTTTCATATTCGTTTTAATTTAAAATAAATGAACTAACGGTTTTTATAAGTTTCGGCATTACAGGAATTCCTGTATCATTATATGAGTTTTGGTTTTCAGATAAATCCCCTTTAATTTCTTTAAAAACATGATTCATGTTTTTAATAATTTTAAATTGAGAATTTGGTTGTGCTGTTTTTAAACTTTCAGCTTCTGAAACTTGTACTTGTATATCTGTATCCCCATTTATGATTAAAACAGGAATTTCTAATTTAGCAATTTCGGTTTGTGGGTTATATTGCATCCAAGAATACATGAAGGATTGTAATGAAGGTCTGAAAATAGAAGAAAGTTCTGAACTGTAATTTAACGCAACTCCATTTACTCGTAAATCATCAAATGATTGCCTGGCATTGTCTTTTAATTCTGGAGCTTGTTTTTCTAATTGGTATACGATTACATCGTCTATTTCTCTTCCAGCTCCAGCTATCGAAATAAACTTATCTACTCCCTCTTGTGCGACTATCATTCCTACTAGAGACCCTTGACTATGACCAATAATGATTATTTTGGAAAAACGGTTGTCATTATTAAAGTGTTCTCTTACTGCTTTTGCATCCTCAATAAAATCTTCAAATAATATATCATTCTCATTAAAGGTACCTTTAGCTATTTGTTTTACCAATCGCTTGTCATATCTAAAACTTGCAATGTTTTTGTTATATAATCCTTTCGCTAAATATTTATAAGAATTGTTGTTTAAATTGGCCTGATTTCCATTTCTATCTATGGGACCAGAACCTGGAATTATAATTGCTAAAGGAGGTTTTTCCATTTTTTCAGGAAATAATAAAGTACCCGCAATATTGGAATTAATTTGAATGTCTTCTGAAACAAATGTCTTTTCTTGTGCAATACCTATTCTGAAGAATAAGATAAAAATTAAAAACCATTTTATTTTCATAAGATATATTTATCTAAAAATATTTTAGATTTGGCAATTTAAACAAATTTATAGTAATCCTTCAAAATTGTTTTAGAAGTATTTTTATCTTTTTAAGAATAGTATATTTGTGTAAATTATTTGTCTTATGAAAACAATACAACTACTATTTTTATTTTTGATTATGAGTTCTGTTAGTGTAAAAGCTAATGAAGATTGGGGGAAAACTGGACATAGAGCAACCGGAGAAATTGCTGAAAAGCATTTAACAAAAAAAGCCAAGAAAGAGATAGATAAATTGTTGAACGGTTATTCTTTAGCATTTGTATCTACTTATGCGGATGATATAAAAAGTGATGATAAATATAAAAAATATTATACTTGGCATTATGTAAACTTCCCTTTTGATAGTACTTATGAGTCTCATCCCAAAAGTGAAAAAGGAGATTTAATTGAGGGAATTAAAACCTGCATTAAGTTCTTAAAAGATGAAAGTTCGTCAAAAGAAGATAAAGTATTTCATCTTAAAATGTTAGTGCATTTTATAGGCGATCTACACCAACCTATGCATATTGGAATGGCAGAAGATAGGGGAGGAAATGATTTTAAAGTGCAATGGTTTTATAAGGACACTAATTTGCATGCCGTTTGGGATTCTAAAATGATTGATGGTTATGGGATGTCTTATACAGAATTAGCAAATAGCACCAAAAAACTGTCCAAGCAGCAATTAGAATCTATACAAAACGGAACCCCTATAGATTGGATGAACGATAGTAGAACACTTTGTAAAGAGATTTATACAAGTGCTGAAAGTGGTGAGAATCTAAGATATAGATATTCTTACGACTATATGGAAACAGTACGTTTACAATTACAAAAAGGAGGGATACGTTTAGCAAGTTTGCTAAACGATATTTTTAGCTAACTTTTTATAAGACGAAAAGTAAGATTGATTCTAGGTCCATTTATTTTTTTTGATTTTGGTATTTGATGTTGCCAAAAATGTTGGGTCTTGCCTTTCATTAAGAGCAAGCTTCCATGTTGAAGTAGCAATTTAGATTTGATTTCTTTATTATTTTTATGATTTAGATGAAACATTCGTTCTTCACCTAAAGTAAGTGATGCAATAGCTGGATTTTTTCCTAATTCCTTTTCATCATCACTATGCCAGCCCACACTATCCCTTCCATCTCTATATAGATTGAGTAAAACTGCATTAAATTTTTCTTCTATATTTTTTTCAATTTTATTTTTTATTTGAAGTAGGGTAGGAGTGAATAGCATAGAATTCATGGAAATCCCAGAATAGGAATAATGCATATCGTCTAAACTATATAAAGCGGTTAATCTAGGTTGTAAATGCTTTTTACCATAAACAGTAATTTCATCTTGTTGCCATTTGCTATTCTTTTTTAAATCTTCAAATAAGACAGAAGCTTCTTCTTGAGGATAAAAATTTGGATAATAGATTATATCCGAATCTGGAAGTGAAAGAATAATTTTATCATTATATTTTCCTTCTTGTTGATTGTCTGGAGCCGAAGTAAATAAATTCATTTTAAGTATAAAGAAAGGCCCAATAAATTAAAATACCTTGCAAGGGAAGTCTTAATATTAAAAGCCATTTAGGAAACTTTAAAGAAGCTTTTTCATTTTGAAGCATATGTATATGAACAGGTATAAAAAGAATTAATAAACCAATTATTCCCCATGCGCCAATAGTTTGACTTTCTCCAGTGATTAACATAAATCCTAAGATCATTTCTAAAATTCCACTAACAAGAACTAAACTACTATGTGCCGGAATATAAGTTGGCATGATGCGTTCATAAATTTTTGGTTTGCGAAAATGATTGGCACCGCCAATTATAAAAATAAGAGCTAATAAATATTGATGCCAAGGAAACATAATGTTAAGTTTTGTTTTTCAAAAATAAGAATAAAAAAACCTCTTTATAAGAATTATAAAGAGGTTTAATTTAAAATAAAGTGATTAAATTTATTTGATCATTTCAAAACTTCGTTTGATAAAAGTGGTTAATTCTTCGCCTTTTAAAAGGTTTTGAGATAAACGTGCTAAATCTAAAGCTTGAAGTACCAAACGCTCTTTTTTCTTTTGAGTCTTTGTATTCAAAATTTCTCCAATAAGTTCATTATTGGTATTCACGATTAAATTATACATATCTGGCATATTACCCATACCAAACATGCCGCCACCTCCTCCAGATTGTTGCATCTCTTTCATTCGACGCATAAATTCTGGTTGTGTGATGATAAACGGGTTGGCATTGCTATCCATAGCTTCTATTTGTACTGAGAATTTTTCCTGTGGAATAATTTCAATCAACATCGTTTTTAAGCTTTCTTTTTCTTCATCATTCAATTTAGAAATTTGCTCTTCATCTTTCTTAATTAGATTGTCAATATGATCTCCATCCACTCTTACAAAAGATATGTTTTCTTCTGAAGTTTCAATTTTTTGAATAAGATGTGAAACTATTGGAGAGTCTAAAAACAGAACTTCATATCCTTTCTCTTTTGCTGCATCAATATAAGAATGTTGTTCGTCTTTATTGGAAGCATATAAAATCACTAATTTATCATCCTTATCTGTTTGAGCTGCTTTTATTTTTTCTTTTAATTCTTCAAAAGTAAAATAAGAACCATCAACTGTAGGGTACAAGGCAAAAGCTTGTGCTTTATCAAAGAATTTGTCTTCTGAAAGCATTCCGTATTCAATAACAATTTTAATATCGTTCCATTTCTTTTCAAAATCTTCACGATTGTTATTAAATAAACTTTTTAATTTATCAGCAACTTTACGAGTAATATAACTCGAAATCTTTTTTACAGCACCATCAGCTTGTAGATAACTTCTTGAAACGTTTAATGGAATGTCTGGAGAATCGATAACGCCGCGAAGCATGGTTAAAAATTCTGGAACAATTCCTTCTACATTATCGGTTACAAATACCTGATTTTGGTATAACTGAATTTTATCCTTTTGCGAATTCATATCATTCGTCATCTTTGGGAAGTATAAAATTCCCGTAAGATTAAAAGGGTAATCTACATTAAGATGAATGCTGAAAAGTGGATCTTCAAATTGCATAGGATACAATTCTCTGTAAAAACTCTTATAATCATCAGGATTTAAATCTGAAGGCTGTTTTGTCCAAGCTGGACTTGGGTTGTTGATGATATTGTCTACTTCTTCAGTTGGAGCAGGATCTTCTTCTTTAGCACCTTCAGGTTTTGGTAAAGTTTCCGTACGCATTCCAAATTTAATTGGAATAGGCATAAACTTATTATACTTAGTCAATAACTCGGTAATACGAGCATCTTCTAAAAACTCTGTAGAGTCTTCTGCAATATGAAGAATGATTTCTGTTCCTCTTTCTGTTTTGTCAGATTCTGTCGTTGTATATTCTGGAGATCCATCACATTCCCAATGAACTGCAGGTTCTTCTTTAAAACTTTTAGAAATAATTTCTACTCTTTCTGCAACCATAAAGGCAGAATAAAAACCAAGACCAAAATGACCAATAATTCCTTTGTCTTCTCCTTTTTCGTCTTTGTATTTTTCAAGAAATTCTTCAGCTCCAGAGAAAGCAATTTCGTTAATATACTTTTCAATTTCATCTTTGGTCATCCCAATTCCTTGGTCAATGATATGAAGCTTTTTATTTTCTTTATCAATTTTTATTTCAATATTAGGATTGCCGTAGTCAACTTTGGCTTCTCCTATGCTAGTTAAATATTTTAATTTAACTGTTGCATCTGTTGCGTTGGAGATTAATTCACGTAGAAAAATCTCGTGGTCACTATATAAAAACTTCTTAATTAGCGGAAAAATATTTTCTACCGATACGTTAATAGTTCCTTTACTCATTTGTTTATTATTTATAGAAATTAATTATTCTTTATTTATACCTCTTTAAGTCAAATAAAGTACCATTTTTTTTTGTCTGCCAAGATGACAATTTAATATACTATGCATGCATACTTTATGTTTTCAAAATTCTTCAACAATTTTGACTTAATACCTATCTTTCCACTCCAATATTCAATTAAAGGTATTGGGTTAATAAAGTAGAATATATGTACACATCAAAAATAACAGGGTTAGGGCATTTTGTTCCAGATAATATTGTAACCAACGATGATCTTTCAAAGTTGATGGATACCAATGATGAATGGATTCAAGAGAGAACTGGAATAAAAGAACGAAGGTGGATTGAAAAAGGCAGTGGAGAAACTTCTGCAACCATGGGAGCCAAAGCTGCCAAAATTGCTATTGAAAGATCTGGCTTGACTAAAGATGATATAGATTTTATTGTGTTTGCAACTTTGAGTCCAGATATGTATTTTCCGGGTTGTGGAGTTCAAATACAGGAGATGTTAGATATGCAAACTGTTGGTGCTTTAGATGTACGGAATCAATGTTCAGGATTTATTTACGCTCTATCTGTGGCAGATCAGTTTGTGAAAACAGGGATGTATAAAAATATTTTGGTTATTGGTTCTGAATATCATTCTGGTGGTTTAGATATTACTACTCGAGGAAGAGGTGTTTCAGTAATTTTTGGAGATGGGGCAGGAGCGGCAGTTTTGTCTAGAAGTGATAATGCCGACCAAGGTATATTATCTACTCATTTGCATAGTGAAGGAAAACATGCAAAAGAATTGGTGGTAGAAGGTCCGAGTATTGCTCGTTGGGTTCCTGAGTATTTAGAAAATAAGGACGACTTGTCTTTTTATCCATATATGAATGGAACTTTTGTATTTAAAAATGCTGTAGTTCGTTTTTCTGAAGTTATAATGGAAGGGTTACAAGCCAATAAATTGTCTGTAGAGGATATTAATATGTTTATTCCTCATCAAGCTAACCTTCGTATTTCTCAATTTGTACAACGAAAGTTTAAATTAAGAGATGATCAGGTGTTTAATAATATCCAGAAATATGGAAATACAACAGCAGCATCTATAATTATTGCATTATCTGAAGCATGGGAAGAAGGAAAAGTGAAAGATGGAGATTTAGTTGTTTTGGCAGCCTTTGGTAGTGGATTTACTTGGGCTAGTGCGGTAATAAGATGGTAATTATTTAACAAAAATCAGATATTAAAAAAGCCTTTTGAAATGAAATCAAAAGGCTTTTTTAATATCTATTTATTAGAAAGTATTATAAATCTGCTGCCATAATTTGCCAGGAATTCTCAATGTCAGAATTTGTATAAATGACATACATTTTACCATTAAAAACACACATCCCCTGAATTATATAAAATCCTTGTTGGTTTAAATTGGATTCTATTTCTTGGTAAGTACCATCTTCGGTGTTATAAACCCCAAATGTATTTATAGAATCTATAAAAGTTCCTTCATTATCATATATATTTTGATAACCTCCAACATAAATCATATTTTGATGCTTATCTACAAAGGAATACTCTAATGCTGTATTCATTAGCTCTGTTGATAAATCTCCATTGTTAATGTCATAAATATATATTGTATTATTTATATTAGGATCTGGAGAAGCAAACTCAGTGGTTCCACCAAAAACATATAATTTATCATTAATTAAGGTAGCTCTAGCTCCAAATCTATCTTCCGGAAGATCGGTTACATTTGATAAAGATTGGTCTAATAAATTCCATTTATATATTTTTTCAGCTTCAATATTTTGATCTCCATCTATATCTAAATCCCCACCAATAATATAAGCTTCATTATCAGAAAATCCAGTGCCAAACCTAGTAATTGCTAATCCATGATTTACTGAAGTAGGTTCAGTTGAAAGATCTAATGGAAAGGTGTTTACAAATTGCCCGCCAACGACTACTAATTTATTATTTACTATTTGTATTTGTTTGGATACATAATCCTCATTATAAAATAAATATTCTGTTTGATTACTTGTTTCTAAATCCCATTTGATTACTCTTTCATGAATTCCAGATGCATTTTGCTCTCTAGTAACTAAAAATAAACTATTATCGCTATAAGAACAAATCATTCCTGGTGCTTGACCCTGTATGCCATTTGATTGAAAAGTAAAAACTTCTGTAAAATTTAAAGCATTAGCTGGTGCTGAAATATAATCTGATTGTTCCTTATTAGTTAAAGTTATATTTAATTCGCCAACATTATTCCCAGTGGAGGATAATATACCTGTTATGGTATTGCTATCGATTACTTCAAAAACAAAACTTCCACTTAATGCAGTTAGTTTTGTACTGCTATTTTCGTTGAAGGTAAAAGTGCTATTAATTGGTGAACGATAATAGTCTAATAAGGTTTCTTGATTTGTTGTTCCTTCAAAATTGATATCATTACCGGGTCTCCAAATTAATGTACCATCTGCTTTAAAAATAAATTCATCATCGACTACATTAAAATTTTGAGAAATATCTAATGTATTATTATTTAATGTTGCTTGTGATATTCTCCAAGTATTCGTTAGAGCAACTATGGTTTCTTCACGATCTTCTTCAATTGTGTTTTGTGGGGCTGAATCATCATCACTACAAGCAACGATTAATAGTAAAGCAGAAAATAAAGGTAAAAATTGTTTGAAAAGGCTTTTAGTATTCATAATTATAATTTATTTGGTTAATGCAATAATAGATATTATAATAGGATAACCAAACTATTATTTTAAAAAATAAAAGCCCCTTAATCAATTGCTTAAGGAGCTTTTTATAAATACTAACTTTTTGTTTATTCCTTAGAGTGGTTAATTCAAATAAATCATAAACTTTCTGTTACTATATAGACTGTAATAACTATGCCATGTTACATTTGTTAGTTGATTTTAACAAAAGTATAACAAGTTGTTTTTTAGATTTTTAGAAAACCCCGCCTCCTCCAGATTTTTCATCATTATCTCTACGCTTACGAGATTTTGCGCTATATTTCCCTCCTCCAAATCTATAGGATAAGTTTACATTTACTGTATTGCTTTCCCAATTAAATTCACCAGTTTGCCGGTAAGGACTATCCCCATCAAACGCAAATTTCATAGTGTCGAAAATGTCATTATAATTAATACTAAAAGTTCCTTTACCGTCCCAAAGACTATATCTAGCTCCTACATTCACAAAATACATTGGATCTATTGCAAACTGTAGCGTTTTATTTTCTCCTCTGTAAAAACCAAAAGCGGAAAGTGTTAGTTTTTTAGTAACCTGAAAATTATTGAACATTCTAAAATTCCAAGTAACTACATTCGCTTCTCCATATTCTGTTATAATATCATCATCTGTAGGATTTTCTATATCTGGATCCAAACTTTCTGCATACCCAGATTGTACTTGAGAATATAAGTCGAAACTTGAATTAAAACTCCACCATTTTGTTGGTTTATAACTTCCAGATAATTCTACTCCAGAGGCAGAAGTATCATCAAAATTATCATAGGTTAAAATTAGTTTATTATAGTCTGTTCTATCTACAAAAAGGGCTCGGTTAATTTCATCACTAATGGCTCTATAAAAAACGCCTGCAGTTAAGCTTCCTTTTTCGAAAGTTCGGGTATAATTTGCTTCAATAGAATTGGAGAACTGAGGTAGTAACTCTGTATTTCCATAAGATGATATTAATGGACTACTCCATTCTCTAATAGGATTTACTTGATCTATTCCTGGTCTATCTACACGACGACTATAACTTACTTGATATTGGTTTTTTTCTGAAGGATTAAAGGTTAAAAATGCAGAAGGATATATTTCTACATAATCATTGCTAAAAGATCTAACGGCATTTGTATCCGCTTTTACTTCAACACTTTCAGCTCTTGCCCCCAGTTTATAGGACCATTTTTCATAATTCTTACCATAAGTTGCATAAGCAGAATAAATATCTCTACTATATTCAAATTTTGTACTAGAGGTTGGAACTAATTCACTTTCAGAATTATAGGAGAACCCTGTAGATTGATAATCATTTACGGTTTCAAATAAGCGTACTTCTGTACCTACTTCCAGTATTGTAGATTCAGTAAGTGGGTTTACATAATCTAAATTTATATTAATTCGTTCACTATCTACATCTATTTTATCTAAGTAATTCGGGATTGCAGATGTCCCTATAAATTTAAAATCCGTATCTTCTTCACTGTCATAAATATTATAATCTGCTTCTAATTCTAGATTATGACCTTCTTTTTCAAAATCTATTTTGTAATCAAAGTTATAAGTAGATGCTAAATTGTCTGTATTTTGTCTAAATATTTGTGTTTGATTAAACTCAGGGTTTTCATTATATAAAACATCTACGATACCATCAAACTTACCATCATAAAAATTTTGAGTAGTAAAAAATGATAAGGTGTTTTTTTCATTTAAATAGAAATCGATTCCAGCCTTAAGTAAATTAGATTTGTCATTACTTAAAAAATCAAGGTCTTGTAAAATATTTTCATCGGGTCTAAAAATATGTCCGTAGTTTTCACTTTTCCCTACACTATTACTAAAATTTCCATAGACATTAAATTTTCCATTTCGGTAATTCAGGTCAAAAGCTCCATTATATCTCGCTTGTTCATCAAAAGTAAGTCCAACACTCACATTACCATTTGCACCTAATTTAACATTTTTATGGAGTATGATATTAATAATTCCACTCATTCCTTCAGGATCATATTTTGCAGAGGGATTGGTAATTAATTCAATTTGTTTTATAGAAGAAGTAGGAATTTGTTTAAGTAGTTGTTCGGCTGGGACATTTGTAATCTTGCCATCCACCATCACTCTAACATTTTGATTTCCACGCAAAGATACATTGCCAGTTTGTGGATCTAAATTTACAGAAGGCAAATTATTCATTATATCTGCTGCAGTTGGACCAGCAGTAACAAGGTCCTTGCCTATATTGATTACCTTCCTATCTAATTTTTGTTGAATGGTAGTTGTTTCCGCCCTTATAACAACTTCATCTAAAGCTTCAACATCTTCTTCTAATTCAATTCTGCCAAGGTCTAATTTTCTGTTTTTCTTTGAAATTTCAATTTCAGTGTTATAGGATTTATAACCAATATATTGTATGGATAATTTACTTTTACCTTCTGGTATTCCTTCAATAGAAAAGTTTCCATTTTCATCTGTTATTCCACCAGTAATTATTTCTCCATTTAAATCTTGTATTACTATGGAAACATAAGGTATAGGTTCTTGTAGAGTTTTGTCTATCACTGTTCCTGTAATACTTCCATTTTTTTCTGGGTCAGGGTCGTTAAAAGCAAAAGTTGAGATACTTAGCATTAATGCTAAAAGGGTAATTAACTGTTTCATTTTTTGATTGATTGATTATAGTTGATTTATTTGCCTCTTTTTCTAATAAAAAAGCAGCTGTTTTGATTAAAAATAAGACGACTTCCCAAAAAAAATGTTACAGCATTATTAAATTTTAACATATATTAACAAACAAGCCACTAACCATCAACGTAAAAATCACACAGTAAAGTTTGAAATATTTCTACTTTATAGACGTACTAAAAATAGTATTGTTACATTTAAATGAATTTTTAACATAGTATTATTAAATCTCAATTTTTAAATGAAAAAAACGCTTATTATTGGAGCTAGTTTAAATCCCGCCAGATATTCTAACTTGGCAATTATTCGTTTAACTCAAAACGGTTACCCTGTTGAAGCTTTAGGGCTTAGGGAAGGAGAGGTTTATGGAGTGCAAATTACAAAGGATAGGATAGCTTATAAAGATATAGATACTATAACTTTATATTTAAACTCTAGTAGGCAAAAAGATTTTTACGTATACATCCTCTCTTTAAACCCTAGACGTATTATTTTTAATCCAGGAACAGAAAACCCTGAATTCTATAAAATATTAAAAAACAATAAAATTGAATTTGAACTTGCTTGTACTTTTGTATTATTGAGTACCAATCAATATTGATTATTTTTTTCTTATAAAATATAATCCTAAAAATGTAAAAAAGCCATTTAAGCCTAATAGTTCAAAGCTAAATTGGTATCCATTTAATAAAATTACGGAATATTCGTTTAAAAAATAGCTTAGGGCAACCGACAAAATACATACAATTAATACATAGTTTTCTTTTACATCATATTTGGTAATAATTCCAAATGCAAATAAACCTAATAGAGGACCATAGGTATAGGAAGCTATAGTAAATAAACCTGTAATAACATCTCTTTCAAGTACACTATTAAACAAGACCACAACGATTACTAAAATAATGGAAAAGGCAATATGGACTTTTTTTCTAAGTGATTTCTGAATGGATTTTTCTTTATGTTCTATATCTAAAAAATCTACACAGTAAGAGGTCGTTAAAGAAGTTAATGCAGAATCTGCACTAGAATAAGCAGCAGCAATTATACCTAATATGAAAACCATTGCTAATGGTAACCCTAATCCACTATTAACAGCTACTAAAGGAAATAATAAATCGGTTCTTTTTACCCCATCGATTACAGGAACTTCTAATCCAAATTTATTAATAAAAATATACAATAAGGCACCTAGTAATAGGAATATGAAATTTACAACCACTAATAAACTAACCATAGAGAGCATGTTTTTTTGAGCATCTTTCAGGTTTCTACACGTAAGGTTTTTTTGCATCATATCTTGATCAACTCCTGTCATAGCTATTGTGATAAATACCCCTCCAAAAAATGATTTTAAAAAATAAGATTTGCTATTATAATCACTTGTAAATAATATTTTATTGTATTGTTTTAATTCTTCTGAAGCTAACAATTCAGAAAAACTCCAACCTATTTTATCATTGATAAAATAGATGGCCAAAATAACAGCCGAAAGCATAAAGAATGTCTGAAGGGTATCCGTCCAAACAATCGTTTTAATGCCTCCTCGATGGGTATACACCCAAATTAATAAAATTGAAAAAATAACTGTTATAATAAAGGGAACTTTCCATTCATCAAAAATTAAATATTGCATTGCTAATGCTACTAAAAATATACGAAATGAAGCACCAATCGTTCTAGAAAGTAAAAAGAAAAAGGCGCCAATTTTATGTGATTTAGATCCTAAACGCTGGTTTAAAAATTCATATATAGAAGTTACATTATACTTATAATAAATAGGCAATAACACATAAGCAATAATTACCATACCAAGAACATAACCAAAAACCATCTGCATATAACCAAACTGTTGTGCTTCTACTGTACCTGGAACTGATATAAATGTGACACCAGATAAGGTCGCTCCTATCATACCAAATGCAACAATATACCAAGGAGATTGTTTGTTTGCTTTAAAAAAGGCTTCATTACTATCTTCTTTTCCGGTTAAATAGGAGATGAAAAAGAGTAATCCAAAATAACAGGCGATTAGTAATAATATATGAATGGGTTGCATGGGCGTTCTACTAGTTATGATTTCTTGTAAAAATACAATCCTTCAGAAAATAATCATTTTTTCTGAAGGATTTTTTTCTAATTTCTTAAAAGTTAAAATTTTAAGAATACTTTATAATTCCATAAAGAAAATTAATGTTATTTTCGGTTTTTAAAAAAAAATAAAGCTATGAAAAAAAAACTATTGGTATTATTTACTTTTTTTCTTGGAGTAATCACTGCTCAATCTCAAGAATATAAAGTAATGATTGACGAAGGCACTTTTAGTGTTTCAGAAATAATTGAAAATGCAGAAAATTATTTTGCAGATAGAGATAAAGGAAAAGGATCTGGATATGTGCAATTTAAGCGTTGGGAATATAATGCAATGCGATTGATGAATGAAGATGGATATTTATCCTCTACTGAAGAAAATATAGCAGAATTAGAAAGGTATAATGCTTATTTAAACGAAACTTCACAAAACAGACAAGCAGGTACCGATAATTGGGAAGAACTAGGCCCTTTTAACTTCAACGCAACAACCGCTTGGAGTCCAGGTGTTGGAAGAATCACAGGAATTGATATTGATAAAAACGATAGTGATCATATTATTGTAGGTGCTAATACCGGTGGGGTTTGGAGAACTACAGATGGTGGACAAAACTGGACTCCGCTTGGGGATTATTTTTCAAATCTATATGTTTACTCTGTAGCAATTGATCCTTCAGATTCTAATGTATATTATTTTGGTTCTAATAGTGGGTTGGTTTATAAATCTACCGATTCTGGGGCTACTTGGAATCAATTAGGAGATTTAGGTACCTCAAGTGTAAATAGAATTTTAATTCACCCTACAGACTCTAATATAATGTTTGCTACATCTCAAAATGGAGGTATAAAAAAATCTACAGATGGTGGTACTAGCTGGTCTACTGCTGTTACAGATAATAGGGGCTATGACCTTGAATTTAAACCTGGGGATCCCAGTGTAGTTTATGCTTCAGGGAATAGTTTTCATGTTTCTACAGATGGAGGAAATACATTTGCAACTATTGCTGGATTTTCAAGTGCTCCTAAAATGATGGGAGTTTCTCCAGATGATGCAGACGTGGTTTATGTAGTGGAAGCAGCTGGAGGAAGTTTTGGCGGATTTTACTCTTCCAATGACAGTGGGAGTAGTTTTACAGAATTAGACCATACCGGAAGAAATTATTTTGGCTACGATACTGCAGGCTTTCAGTCTGGAGGGCAAGCGCCTAGAGATATGGATGTTGCGGTAAACCCAGCAAATGTTAATGAAGTGCATATAGCGGGAGTGCTTACTTGGCGTTCTATGAATGGTGGAGTTGATTTCGAAAATACGGCAGATTGGATTCCTACTCAAGCTGCAAATGCAGATAAAGGATATTGTCATGCAGATGTAGATATATTAGTTTTTAATGGAACAACAATGTTTGTTGGTACAGATGGTGGGATTTTTAAAGCTGAAAATACTATGGTATTAAATGATACTTATTATGAAAATATTACGGGAGGACTTGGTATAAGACAAAACTATAAGATTGGTATTTCTCAAACAGCAAATGTTGTTGTTTCTGGAGGCTCTCAAGATAATGGTACCTCATTTTATAATTCTGTAGATGGTTGGAGAGATTGGATAGGGGCAGATGGTATGGAAACTTTTGTCGATAAAGAGGATACAAATAAAATGTTCGGAACTTCACAATTTGGACAATTATATAGAACCTATAATGGGGGTATAACTCTAACATCATTAACTGAACCAGGATCTGGGCAAGGGAACTGGGTAACGCCTTTTGAACAAGATCCAACGGTTACTAAAACCATTTATTTAGGTTATAATTATGTTTACAAGTCAGATAATGATGGTCAATTTGGTTCTTGGGTAGAAATTTCACAAAATTTTGGAGGGAATATAAATCAATTAAAAATCGCAGCTTCTAATAATCAGGTATTGTATGCATCTAGAAACGCCTTCTTATACAGAACAACAGACGGAGGAACTACAGATTGGATTCAAATGACAAATCCAGGAGGTATAATTAATTCAATTGCTATTCACCCAACAAATCCAGATTTAGTGGCAGTAGCTATTAATGGAGGTAATAAGATTCTGGTGTCTTCAGATGGTGGAGTAACTTGGTCTAATTATTTATTTAATTTACCTAATTTTAGTGCATTGTCTGTGGTATGGGATGATAATGGTGCAGATGCTTTATATGTAGGTATGGATTATGGCTTATACTATATTGACAATACTTTTTCAGAATGGCAACCTTATAATAATAACTTGCCAAATGTAATTATCAATGAATTGGAGATAAATTCTGTGGATGGTAAAATTTATGCTGGAACTTACGGAAGAGGCTTATGGGCTTCCCCTAAAGCGAACCCTAATTTAGGAACTCAGGATTTCTTGTCTGATACTAACATAGCATTATATCCTAATCCAGCAAATACAATCGTAACAATAAATCTTCAGAAAAGCGTTGATGCTGATATTAGAGTGTTTGATGTCTTAGGGAAACTAGTTATTTATCAACCAGATGTGTCAATTTCTAAAGAACAGACACTTGATATTTCTGAATTAAATAACGGTATCTATTTTATTAGAATTAATTCTGATAAAGGAGCGGTAACCAAGAAACTTATTAAAGAATAAATAGTAAAAATTTAGATTTTAATGCTTCAGGAAAAATATTTTTTTCTGAAGCATTTTTTTTATCTTGCTATCCATAAATTAACAATGGATTTTTCATCAAAACTTCTTGAAAACGCAGTTAACGAAATGTCACAATTTCCGGGTATTGGAAAGCGTACAGCTTTACGTTTGGTATTGCATCTATTAAAGCAACCCAAAGAGCATACTCAAAATCTTTCGCAAAGCCTGCAACTAATGAGAGATGAAATTATATTTTGTAAAAATTGTCATAATATATCAGACAAGGAATTATGTGAAATATGCTCTAACCAAAATAGGAGCGAACAAATTATTTGTGTTGTAGAAGATATTCGCGATGTCATGGCAATAGAAAATACAAGCCAATTTAGAGGACAATATCATGTATTAGGAGGTAAAATATCTCCTATGGATGGAATAGGTCCTGGTGAGTTAAATATTACATCCTTAGTAGAAAAAGTGAAATCTGGAAAAGTAAAAGAACTCATTTTTGCCTTAAGTTCCACTATGGAAGGGGATACCACCAACTTTTTTATTTTTAGACAAATAGAACAATATGAGATTATTACCACTACCATTGCAAGAGGGATATCGGTGGGTGATGAATTAGAATATGCAGATGAGGTTACTCTTGGTAGAAGTATTGTGAATAGAATTCCTTTTGAAGCTTCCTTAAAAAATTCTTGATCTTGAAGTTATCTGTAATCATACTTAATTATAATGTTCAATATTTTTTAGAACAATGCATTCTTAGTGTTCAACGAAGTTTAAAAATTATTGATGCAGAAATTATTATTATAGATAACAATTCACCAGACGATAGTTGTACTATGGTGAAAACTAAGTTTCCAGAAATAACCTTAATTGAAAATAAAGAAAACGTTGGTTTTAGTAAAGCAAACAATCAAGCGGTTAAAATAGCAAAGGGAGAATATGTTTGTATATTAAATCCAGATACTGCAGTCGCTGAAGACACCTTTGTTAAAGCTTTGTTTTATGCAGAAAGTATTAGCAATTTAGGTGCGCTAGGGATTTATCTAATGGATGGTACAGGCTCTTTTTTACCTGAAAGCAAAAGAAACTTGCCCACCCCAAAAGCTTCTTTACTTAAACTATTTGGTAGTGGAAAAAGCTATTATGCAAGTCATGTCACTCCAGAAGGAAATGGTGAAGTTGCTGTTTTAGTAGGCGCTTTTATGTTATTAAAAAGAAAGGTTTATAATGAGGTTAATGGTTTTGATGAAGACTATTTTATGTATGGAGAGGATATAGATTTTTCCTATAAAATCACAAAGGCTGGATATAAAAATCATTATTTAGGAGATATAAGTATTTTACATTATAAAGGAGAAAGTACTCAGAAAAATGCGGAATATTTAGACCGTTTTTATGGGGCGATGGAAATATTTTATAAAAAGCATTTTAAGACTAATATTCTTTTCAATTCTTTAGTGCGAATGGGACTTTTTATTGCAAAAAATAGTCGAAATAAATCCATTCAGAAAGAATCCATTCATACTCAAGAGGAGGATACCATCTATATATTGACAGAAAATTTGATGTTACTGAAAAATATTTCAGAAACACATATTTCGAAAATTAAAACAACTTCAAAGACCATTTTTTCAGATGAAATTATAGCAAATAGTCATATTATTTTTGATGTTGATTATATGTCCTATTCTCAAATATTCATGGTGATGAAAAAACTGAGTAATCAAGGAAACACCTTTCGTATATGTCCTCCTAATTGTAGTTTTCTATTAGGAAGTGATCAAAGTGATCAAAAAGGGTCAGTTCAGGTATTTTAAGAAAATGGATACAATTAACATATAAATTTTAACTAATTTTGCATCGTTAAATTAAAACGGGATTAGTAAGAAAACTATTATGGCAAAATTTGAATTGAAACTACCAAAAATGGGGGAAAGTGTTGCAGAGGCTACACTAACATGTTGGCTTAAAGAGGTGGGTGATACCATTGAAGAAGACGAGGCGGTGTTAGAAATTGCAACAGATAAGGTAGATAGTGAGGTGCCAAGTGAGGTGTCTGGTGTTTTGGTTGAAAAGCTGTTTGATGTAGATGATGTAATACAAGTTGGACAAACCATTGCTGTTATTGAAATTGAAGGTGAAAATGCAGTTCAAGAAACAAGCACAGTTACTAAAGAAACTGTTTCAACTCCAACACCCGAAGTTGTTGCAAAGGTAGAAGCTACTGTAGAAGAAGCTCAAGCTGTTGTTCAAAGTTCAGATAAAAGATTTTATTCTCCACTAGTTAAAAATATAGCAGCAACCGAAAAAGTTTCTCAACAAGAATTAGATAGTATATCTGGTACTGGTAATGAAGGAAGAGTTACTAAAAACGATATTTTGCAATATATTGAAAATCGTACCGCACAACCTGTTAAACAAAATATAACTACGAGTACTTCAGTAAAAGATAATACTGTTAAAAAAGCAGCGCCAATATCTGTAAATGGAGGTGATGAAATTATCGAAATGTCACGTATGGGTAAACTTATTGCCCATCATATGGTAGAGAGTGTGCAAACAGCTGCTCACGTTCAATCTTTTATAGAGGCAGATGTTACCAATATATGGAATTGGCGTAAAAAAGTGAAAGATAGTTTTGCAAAACGAGAAGGTGAGAATCTAACGTTTACTCCAATATTCTTAGAAGCAGTTGCAAAAGCATTGAAGCTTTATCCCATGTTAAATATTTCTATAGATGGCGATAAAATTATCAAGCGAAAAAACATTAACCTTGGTATGGCTGCAGCATTAGGGGACGGCAATTTAATTGTTCCTGTAATAAAAAATGCAGATCAACTAAACTTAGTTGGAATGGCAAAAGCAGTGAATGATCTGGCTGGTCGTGCACGAGATGGGAAACTAAAACCAGATGATATTCAAGGAGGAACTTATACTGTAACCAATGTAGGTACTTTTGGTAGTATTATGGGAACTCCAATTATCAATCAGCCACAAGTTGGAATTTTGGCTTTAGGAGCCATAAGAAAAGTTCCAGCTGTAATTGAAACTCCAGATGGTGACTTTATTGGAATACGCTATAAAATGTTCTTGTCTCATTCATACGACCATAGAGTGGTAAATGGAGCCTTAGGAGGGCAATTTGTAAAAGCCGTAGCAGATTATTTGGAAGCATGGGATAGTAATAGAGAGGTATAGATTATAAACATTTAAATCAGATTTGAATTTTTAATGGAATTAAAACTAAATAAACCCATATGTTTTTTCGATTTAGAAACTACTGGAATCAATGTTTCTAAAGATAGAATTGTTGAAATATCCATTCTTAAAGTTTTTCCCAACGGAAATAAAGAAAGTTTTACATGGCGTGTGAATCCAGAGATGAAGATTCCTGCATTTACTACAGCAATCCATGGTATTTCTGATGAAATGGTAGCAAATGAGCCGACTTTTAAAGAATTGGCTTCCAAAGTATACGAGCTTATTAAGGATAGCGATTTGGGTGGTTTTAATTCGAATAGATTCGATATTCCACTTCTTGCTGAAGAATTATTGAGAGCGGAAATAGATTTCGATTTAAAGAAAAATGTAGCAGTAGATGTGCAGACTATTTTTCATAAAATGGAAAAAAGAACCTTAGAAGCTGCTTATAAATTTTATTGTGATAAAGATTTAACGAACGCTCACAGTGCTGAAGCTGACACGATGGCTACTTACGAGGTTTTAAAAGCTCAGTTAGATAAATACGAAGATTTAGAAAACGATGTTAATTTCCTTTCTAGTTTTAGTTCACATCAAAACTTTGCAGATTTTGCTGGATTTATTGGGTATAATAAAGAGGGTCAAGAAATAATTTCTTTCGGAAAACACAAAGGCAAAGTTATAGAGGAGTTGTTTAAAACGGAACCTGGTTATTTTAGTTGGATTCAAAATGCAGACTTTCCTCAATATACGAAGAAAGTATTGCGAGATTTGAAAGCGAGAATAAATAATAAAGCAGCTGGACCAATAACAAATGAAGGTTTAGATTTATTAAAACAAAAATTTAATACTAAATGAAACGAGCGTGTTAAAATTCTTGTCGTTTAAGAAATTTGTAAATTGCGAACAGCATGCCTGTGCTGAGCTCGTCGAAGGATGACCAAATTAATAAATATTATAGGCTTATGAAACGAGCATGTTAATATTTTCTCATGTAGGGAATGACTAATAGCGAACAGCATTTGACCGATTTAATAAAATAATAAAGACACATGAAAATTATATGCGTAGGTAGAAACTACGCTGAACATATTGAGGAGCTTAATAATACGACTCCTAAAGAACCTGTTTTATTTTTAAAACCAGATACTGCAATCCTTTTAAAAAAGCAAGCCTTCTTTATTCCAGAATTTTCAAATAATGTGCATCATGAAGTTGAAATTTTGGTTAAAATTAATCGAGTAGGGAAGCATATCGATAAAAAATTTGCTCATAAATATTACGATGAAATAGGTTTAGGAATCGATTTTACTGCAAGAGATCTTCAGTCTGAATTAAAAGAAAAAGGTTTGCCTTGGGAAAAATCAAAAGGATTTGATGGATCTGCTGTTATTGGTGAATTTCTTCCAAAGAGCACTTTTCATGATGTTAATAATATAAATTTTAGATTAGAAAAGAACGATAAACTACAACAGGAAGGAAATACTTCATTAATGTTGTGGAAAATTGATGCGTTAATCGAATATATTTCAAAATATTTTACTTTAAAGATAGGAGATGTTATATTTACAGGCACACCTTCGGGTGTTGGCAAAATTATCCCCAATGATGCCTTGACAGGTTTCATTGAAAACACGAAATTGTTTTCCATAAAAGTTAAATAAATGACTAAAAACTATTCAATTGAAAATCTTAGAGAAATTGCCGGTGGCGATGAAGAATTTATTGTAATTATTGCAAAAACCTTTTTAGAAGAAATTCCGCCAGATTTAAAAGCAATGGAGGAGGCAGTTATTAATAATAATAGAGAGTTGGCCTATCAATTTGCTCATAAAATGAAACCAAATTTAGAAATGTTTGGTTTAAATTTAGGTAAGGATATTACTACCTTAGAATCTTGGACAAGATCTTTAAAGAGTCAATCTTCTGTAAGTGCTAATATTGAAAACATTTCTACTAAGTTAAATACTGTTTTCGCTGAATTAAAAAGAGATTTTAATTTATAGATGCTTGCTGAAATAATCACTATTGGAGATGAGATTTTAATAGGTCAGATTGTTGACACAAACTCGGCATTTATATCAAAAGAACTCAATAATATTGGAGTTCAGGTATACCAACTTACATCCATACAAGACGATGAAGCTCATATTTTGCAAGCATTGAATGATGCTGAGAAAAGAGTGGATATTGTTATTGTTACTGGAGGATTGGGGCCGACAAAGGATGATATTACCAAACAAACTTTCTGTAAGTTTTTAGGAGATTCCTTGGTTGAAGATGAGGTGGTGTTAGCCCATGTAAAAGCACTTTATAAAAAATTCACAAATCATCCTTTATTGCCCGAAAGCCTAAATCAGGCTTTGATTCCTTCAACTGCAACAGTATTAAAAAATAATTTTGGATCTGCACCTGGAATGTGGATGGAGAAGAACGAAACAATTTTTATTTCCTTACCCGGTGTTCCTTACGAAATGAAACGGTTGATTGAATCTGAAGTTTTACCAAGAATAGTTAAGAGATTTGATTGCCCCTTTATTTATCATAAAACCTTATTAACTTATGGTATGGGGGAAAGTGAAATTGTAAAGATCATTCATAAATGGGAAGATAAATTACCAGAATCTATCAAACTTGCTTATTTGCCATCTTTTGGAAGAGTAAGATTGCGATTATCTTCAAAAGGAAAAGTGGAGAAAAATGTGGTTACAGCTGTAGATAATGAAATGAAAGTTTTACATAGCTTGTTAAAAGAGATCGCGATTGGTTATGAAGAAGAAACGACCATTGTTGAACGAATAGCTAAATTGTTTATTCAAAAGGAAAAAACATTAAGTTTAACCGAAAGTTGTACTGGTGGGGCTATAGCAGAACAAATTACATCCTTAGCAGGGATTTCAGCCTTTTTTAGAGGGAGCACTGTGCCTTATGCTACAGAAACTAAAACGGATATTTTAGGTGTAGATGAACAGTTAATAAAAACACATACAGTGGTGAGTAAGGAAGTTGCAGAAGCGATGGCAATTCAATCTAACAAATTGTTTAAAACGGATTATGCACTTTCAACTACGGGTATTGCTGGTCCAACAAAAGGAGATGCTGTAGATGAGGTTGGAACAGTTTTTATTGCTATTGCTAGTCCGAGTGGTATTTTTTCAGAAAAATTTGATTTTGGAAAACCTCGAGAAAGAGTGGTTGCTAAAGCAACAAATATTAGAATTACTTTTAAAAGAAATTTTAAAAAACTAAATTTCTTTTGTTGTACATAAGGATAAATTTACTTAAATTTGCACCCTGTAAAAATAATTAAAAGATATAATTAATGTCTAGAGTATGTGAACTTACTGGAAAAAGAGCGATGTTTGGAAACAATGTTTCTCACGCTTTAAATAGAACCAGACGCAGGTTTAATGTTAACCTAATAAAAAAACGTTTTTATCTTCCTGAAGAAGATAAGTGGATTACTATTAAAGTTGCTGCTTCCGTATTAAAAACAATTAATAAAAAAGGGATTACTGCAGTTGTTAAAGAAGCTCGTGCAAACGGCTATTTAAATAAATAATTGCATTAACAATATAAAAGTCTACTATAATGGCTAAAAGAGGAAATAGAGTTCAAGTAATTTTAGAGTGTACAGAACATAAAAATTCTGGTAAGCCAGGAACTTCACGATATATTACTACAAAAAACAAAAAAAATACTCCAGATCGTATGGAGATTAAAAAATTCAACCCAATTCTTAAAAAGATGACGGTTCATAAGGAGATAAAATAACAAGACATGGCAAAGAAATCAATAGCATCATTACAATCAGGGTCTAAGCGTTTAACTAAGGCTATCAAGATGGTAAAATCGGAAAAATCCGGAGCATATACTTTTGTAGAGTCTATTATGTCTCCAGATAAAGTAAGTGATTGGTTAAGTAAAAAATAATCATTTTTAATATATAGTTAAAGAGCCACTTTTTTCAAAGTGGCTCTTTCTATTTCCTAAACTTTTTGCTTCAAAGCTAACGTGAAGGTGTATCTTTGTAAGCTCAAAATAAAAGCTATAGATGAGTTTTTTTAAAAAAATATTTTCAAAAGAAAAAAAAGAAACCTTAGATAAAGGACTTGAAAAAACTAAAGTTTCCTTTCTAGATAAATTAAACAAGGCTGTTGCTGGTAAGAGTAAAGTAGATGCAGATGTTTTAGATAATCTTGAGGAAGTTCTTGTCAGTAGTGATGTTGGAGTTGAGACAACACTTAAAGTAATTGACCGAATTGAAGAACGAGTTGCAAATGATAAATATCTAGGAACCGAAGAACTTAATAAAATACTGCGAGAAGAAATTGCTGGCTTATTAAGTGAAACAAATAGTGGTGAGGCAACAGAGTTTGATATTCCAGTGCTGAAGACTCCTTATGTAATTATGGTGGTTGGTGTTAATGGTGTAGGTAAAACTACTACTATTGGTAAATTGGCATATCAATTTAAAAAGGCTGGTAAAAAGGTTGTTTTAGGTGCAGCAGATACTTTTCGTGCTGCCGCAATTGATCAACTTCAAGTTTGGGCAGATCGAACAGATGTGCCTATTATAAAACAAAGTATGGGAAGTGATCCAGCAAGTGTTGCATTCGATACCTTAGAAAGTGCAGTCACCCAAAATGCAGATGTGGTAATTATTGATACCGCAGGGAGACTTCACAATAAAGTAAACTTAATGAACGAGCTCACCAAAGTAAAAAGAGTGATGCAAAAAGTATTACCAGAAACACCAAATGAAGTATTATTGGTGTTAGACGGTTCCACAGGGCAAAATGCCTTTGAACAAGCCAAACAATTTACTGCAGCAACCGAAGTAACTTCATTGGCCGTTACCAAATTAGATGGGACCGCTAAAGGCGGTGTTGTAATAGGAATTAGCGATCAGTTTAAAATTCCTGTTAAATATATTGGTGTTGGTGAAGGTATAGAAGACTTGCAAGTTTTTAATAAAATCGAATTTGTAGATTCATTCTTTAAATAATGCGTACAAAAACAATCAAAAAAAATAAGATCAACGTAGTAACTCTAGGTTGTTCAAAAAACGTTTACGATAGTGAAGTGTTAATGGGACAACTTCGTGCTAACGATAAAGAGGTCGTTCATGAAGAAGAGGGTAATATTGTTGTAATCAATACTTGCGGTTTTATTGCCAATGCGAAAGAGGAAAGTATTAATACCATACTAGAATACGTAAATAAAAAAGAAGAGGGAATCGTAGATAAGGTTTTTGTAACTGGATGCCTTTCTGAAAGGTATAAACCCGATTTACAAAAGGAAATCCCAAGTGTGGACCAATATTTTGGCACTACAGAACTTCCTGCCCTATTAAAGGCTTTAGAAGCTAATTATAAACATGAATTAATTGGAGAACGTCTAACAACCACTCCAAAAAATTACGCTTATTTAAAAATCGCTGAAGGTTGTGATCGACCTTGTTCATTTTGTGCAATTCCTATAATGAGAGGGAAGCATAAAAGTACACCTATGGAAGAATTGGTGATTGAAGCAGAAAAATTAGCTAAAAATGGCGTAAAAGAACTAATTCTAATAGCACAAGATTTAACCTATTACGGACTTGATATTTACAAAAAAAGAAACTTAGCAGAACTACTTAGAGAGTTGATTAAGGTAGAGGGGATAGATTGGATTCGTTTGCATTATGCATATCCAACAGGCTTTCCATTGGATGTTTTAGAAGTAATGAGAGATGAACCAAAGGTTTGTAATTATATCGATATTCCATTGCAGCATATTTCAGATTCTATTTTAAAGTCGATGAGACGTGGATCTGGAAAAGAAAAAGTGAATAAACTACTTAACGATTTTAGGGAGACGGTACCTAATATTGCCATAAGAACTACACTAATCGTTGGTTACCCAGGAGAAACCGAAGAAAATTTTCAAGAGTTAAAAGAATGGGTAAGTGCAATGCGATTTGAACGTTTAGGTTGTTTTACGTATTCTCATGAAGAAAATACCCATGCCTTTAATCTGGTAGATGACGTCCCTGAAGATGTAAAAATGCAACGTGCAAATGAGATTATGGAAATACAATCTCAAATTTCTTGGGAACTTAATCAAGAAAAAATAGGAAAAGAGTTTAAGGTTGTTATTGATCGTAAAGAAGGAAGTTATTTTGTAGGTAGAACTCAATTCGACAGTCCAGATGTAGATAACGAAGTCTTGATTAATGCAGAAAAAGGATATCTTCGTACTGGTGATTTTGCAATGGTAAAAATTACTGGGGCAGAAGACTTTGATTTGTACGCAAGTGTCGTATAATCTATTTACTTTATAAGGAAATGTTATAAAAAGTAAAGCCCATATCTTATTATAAAAATTTAAATATTATCTATATTAGATTTTTATAGAATGAATATTTTTAAATGGCTAAATCATTACTTTTTATACCCGATATTTCCGGTTTTACTCAATTTGTAAAAACTACAGAAGTTGAACATAGCCAGCATGTTATTGCAGAACTGTTGGAGGTAATTATTGATGCAAATACTCTAAATCTTGAATTAGCAGAAATAGAAGGGGATGCTTTGTTCTTTTATAAAGAAAACATACAGCTAACACAACAATCTCTTTTAGAACAAATAAAAACTATGTATACGGCCTTCTATAGCCATCTAAAACTTTTAGAAAAAAATAGAGTCTGTACCTGTAATGCCTGTGCTACAGCACCAAAACTGCAACTAAAAATTATCATACATGCAGGTAACCTACAATTCATTGAAGTTAAAGGAAATCGTAAACCCTTCGGGAATGTTGTAATAGAAGCGCATCGCTTATTGAAAAATTCGGTTCCAAATGATAATTATGTATTGATAAGTTGCGAATTAGAAAATGAAATTGGAAAACTCCAGAATATTGAAAGTGATTTATTAAGCTTTCAAGCGGGAAGAGACTCTTACGATTCCAAAGAAATAAAATATCAATATGCATTAATTGAAATTTCAAAGTTGCAGATAAAAACTTTTGAAGAACCTAAGTTTGTTACATTTAATAGCCTTCCAAATATTAGTTTTGAAAAGGTTTTTAATGTTTCAGCAGAAGTTTTAATTGAGCAAATAACCAATTATAAAAATCGTCATAACTGGGTAGAGGGCGTTGATGAGTTTATTTATAATGAACATGAAGTAACAAGATTAGGAACAGAACATGTTTGTGTGATTAATGGAAAACAATTAATGTTTAAGACTATCACAAAAAAAGGGAAGCCGAATCAAATTATTTATGGAGAACTAACTAAAATACCTTTCCTTATTGACGAGTTGTATCAGTTTTTTATTATAACTCCAAAATCTAATAATTCTTGCTTATTAGATTTAGAAGTATATTGGAAAGTAAAGTCTCCTATTAAGAAAATGATAATTGCATTGTTTGTTAAAAAACAAATACTTAAAAGCAATACAAAAGCAATGAATAATTTATATTGTTATTTAAGTGAAAATAAATAGATTAATAATAGATTGAAAGCTAATTACTTCTAAATACAAATACAATGAGAACTTCTGTTTTTTTGCTCTTTATTCTTCTTGTTTCGTGTAAATCAGAAATTAATAAAACAAAGGAAACCCTTTCAGATACAAATGATAAGGGGATTCATCAACTACCTACACCAGCATTAAGCAGTAGCTCTTTGCCTAAGCTTTATAGTAATGGGGAAGAATTATATATGTCCTGGGTTGAAAAACAAGATACTGTATCGGTTTTAAAATATTCTTTTTTTAAAAATAATAATTGGAGTATCCCTGAAGAAATAGTATCTGGTACAGATTGGTTTGTGAACTGGGCAGATTATCCAGCAATAGCCGAAAATAATGGAAATATATTAACCAATATTCTTCAAAAATCAGCTAGCGGATCCTATACCTATGATGTAAAACTTAACTTGTATTCCAAAGAAAATAAGAATTGGAAAAACAACTTTCTTCTCCACCACGACAGCACCCAAAGTGAACATGGTTTTGTTTCTATATTGCCTTATGAAAAAGATTCCTTTTTTGTGACTTGGTTGGACGGAAGAACTACAGTAAATGTCCCTAAAGGGGAAGAACAAATGACAATTAGAGGTGCAGTTATTAATAAAAATGGAGAGATAGAACAAGATAGTTTATTGGATGATCGGGTTTGTGATTGTTGCAATACTGCAGCAACCATGACAACTAATGGACCTGTTGTTGTGTATAGGGATCGGTCTGAAGAAGAGATAAGAGACATTAGTATTGTACGATGGAAAAATGGGAATTGGACGCAACCAGAAACTGTAATTGAAGATAATTGGCTAATTCCGGGTTGCCCAGTTAATGGACCAGAGATTGATGCTTTGGGGTCAAATATTGCTATGGCTTGGTTTACAGCTGAAAATGAAAATCCAAGAGTGCAGGTAGTGTTTTCAGAGAATAGTGGTAAAACCTTTGGACTTCCATATAGAATTGATGCTGGAAATGCAATTGGTAGAGTAGATGTTATGATGTTAAATAATGATTCTGCTGCAGTACTTTGGATGGAGCCACAAGGAGTTGATACTGTTATTCAGTTGGTGAAAGTATCTACTAATGGGGCGATAAATGATCCTGTCACAATTTCTAAAACTAGGTCTGAAAGATCTTCTGGTTTCCCGCAATTGGAAGTTGTAGGAGACAAAGTGTATATTGCTTGGACTTCTTTAGAGAATGTAGAACCTACCATTAGAGTTGCTTCCCTTTTAATAGAAGATTTATAAATATAGTATATTGAAAACACTGCTTATCATCGGTCATACTTTTCCAGAGCCAGCAACAACAGCAGCAGGAACAAGAATGATGCAGATTATTTCTTTATTTTTAGAACAAGGATATAAAATAACTTTTGCTTGTACAGCATTGGTTTCCGAGAAATCGGAAGCCCTTTCAAATTATGGAATTAATTCGATTGCTATTAAGTTAAACGATGAAAGTTTTAACGAGTTTATCAAAGATTTAAAACCTTCGATAGTACTTTTTGATCGTTATATAACCGAAGAACAATTTGGTTGGCGTGTTGTAGAATCTTGTCCTGATGCATTAAGAATATTAGACACAGAAGATTTGCACTTTCTAAGAAAGGCTAGAGAAGAAGCGGTTAAAAAAGGAATTGATGTAAAGGATGCTAATTTATTTTCTGAAGTTGCAAAACGTGAAATTGCTAGTATTTATCGTTGTGATTTATCACTAATAATTTCTGAGATTGAAATGGATTTGCTTGAAAATACATTTAACATATCTAAACGTATTTTGTTTTATTTGCCATTTGTAATTAATAGTTTATCCAAGAGTGAAATGGAGTCGCTTCCCACTTTCGAGGATAGAAATCATTTTATAGCCATTGGAAACTTGATGCATTCACCTAATGTAGATTCGGTTTTATATTTAAAAAATGAAATTTGGCCAGAAATACGGAAACTACTTCCAAAGACAGAACTTCATGTTTATGGAGCTTATGCTCCGCAGAGAATTCAAGAATTACATGATTCTAAAAATAGATTTTTAATAAAAGGATGGGCAAAAGAGGTTTCTGAGCTTATGAAGAACGCTAAAGTTTGTTTGGCACCTTTACGATTTGGTGCTGGCTTAAAAGGAAAGTTATTGGATGCAATGATTTACGGAACGCCTAGCGTAACGACATCCATAGGAGCGGAGGGAATGTATAGTTCAGAATTTAAAGCAGGAAGAGTAAATGATGATGTTAAAGATATTGTTTCAAATGCGGTTTCATTATATACACATAAAGACGAATGGCTTCAGGAACAGAAAAACGGATTCGTAGTTTTAGAAAATCGTTTTCAAAAAGATCTTTTTTCCGAAGATTTTAAAAATACAATCCATCAACTTCAGGAACATAAAATAAAACACAGAGAAAATAATTTTATCGGACAGATTTTTCAACACCATTCTTTAAAAAGTACCAAGTATTTAAGTAAATGGATTGAGGAGAAAAATAAATAGGGATTTAACTCTAAGGAAGAAAATATGCGTAGATCTAAAAAAGCTTTTATTATTGTTTTTGTACTCCTTAATATTTATGGTTTACTTTGTGGCGTGATATATTTTTTTCAAGAAAACCTTATTTTTTTACCTAGCTTACTTTCTCAAGAACATACTTTTGAAATGGAATATCCTTTTGAAGAAATTATGCTTACAACTACTGATGGGGCCCAACTTAACGGACTGCATTTTAAAGCGAAAAATTCTAAAGGTGTCATTCTATACTATCATGGAAATGCTGGAGATTTACAGGGTTGGGGTCAGTCCACACAATATTTTGTGGATATGGATTATTCGGTAATAATTATGGATTATCGTGGTTATGGGAAGAGTACTGGAAAAAGATCTATGGAGAATCTATATGAAGATGCTGAATTGTGGTATGACTTTACAAAGAAAGATTATCAGGATAACCAAATTACGGTCTATGGCAGGAGTTTGGGAACCACTTTTGCAACTTATATAGCATCACAAAATAAAGTAAAGAACCTTGTATTAGAGGCTCCGTATTATAGTATGGAAGAAATTGCAAAATCTAGATTTCCATTTTTACCTATCAAGCTTTTATTGCATTATAAATTTCCAACCTATCAATATATTAATCAAGTAGATTGTCCAATTACAATTTATCATGGTACAAAAGATAGGGTGATAGATTATAAAGAAGGAATGCGTTTGTTTGAAAGTATAGTAAAAGAAAATAAGAGTCTAATTAGCATCCCAGCTGGAGGTCATAATGATTTAGTTTCTCTAAAAGAATACTCAAATACGATTAATGAGGTCTTGGAAAAAGATTAATTTCTATTTTTTTCTTGAATTTTCCGAACTATAGAAGCCGCTGTATTTCTTGGCATAATTCGAGGAAGTTTTGACAAAAATTTATTAAATTTTCCAGGAACGACTACTGTTTTTCCTTTAAGCATCGCTTTGTATCCATAGGTAGCAACTTGATTTGGACAAGCAATATTAAATCCAATTTTATTTTCACTTGTCTCTTGTGATACTACTTCCTGAAATGAGGTGTTTGTTTGACCAGGACATAATACAGTTACCGTAACTCCTGTGCCTTTTAACTCATTTGCAATAGCTTCAGAAAAGGAAAGAATATAGGCCTTAGAAGCATAATAAATTGCCATTAGTGGGCCTGGTTGAAAAGCAGCTAAGGATGACATATTTAAAATTTTACCAGACTTTCGTTCTACCATCCCAGTTAATAACAACTTTGTTAAATGCGTAGTAGTCATGATATGCAAATTTAACATCGCTGATTCCCGTTGCCAATCTGTATCTGCGAAAGTTCCAAATAAACCAAATCCTGCATTATTGATCAATACGTCTATGGGAATGTTTTTAATTTCATTAAATATCTCCTCTGCGATATTAATAATACTAAGGTCTTTTACTAATATTGTTATTTTAGTACTATAGTTTTTTTGAAGTTCTTTTTTAGTTTTTTCAAGTTTATCAGCATCGATATCTATTAGAATAAGATTGTAGTTATCCTTCGCTAATAATAGCGCTAATTCATATCCTAAGCCTGAAGCTCCTCCAGTTACTAATGCGGTTTTAACAGACATATTTATAGATGGTTATTGAGTTTGCAAGATAATTTAATTTTGATAGAAGACATTATACCAAGATATTATATTTTACAATCCTGAATAAACGTTCTATACAACAAGATAAGAACCAATAATAGACAAAATGTATTTTATAAATTGTTTAAATAGCTTTACTAAGATTCCATTTTATCAGATAACTCAAACCATCGTTCGGTCTTCGTTTCTAATTTTTGTATGAGTTCTTGTAATATAATTGACTGTTTGCCAATTTCGTCATTATCCCAATTCTCAGTAGTAAATTTTAATTCTAAGTTTTCTTTTTCTCGTTCTAATTTAGCAACTTCACTTTCAAGTTTCGTGTGTTCTTTTTGTTCCTTATAGCTTAACTTAGATTTGTTGTCTTGTGTTTTCCAATTGTTTTTTGAAGAAGTGTTTTCTTCTAAAACCACTTTCTTTTCTTTGACTTTACTGTCTTCATAAGCTCTAAAGTCTGAGTAATTTCCAGGAAAATCTTCAATTACTGTATTCCCTCTAAAAATGAATAAGTGATCTACAATTTTATCCATAAAATAGCGATCATGAGAAACTACTAAAAGACAACCAGGAAAGTCCAATAGAAAGTTTTCCAGTACATTTAATGTGACTATATCTAAATCGTTGGTAGGTTCATCCAAAATTAGAAAATTAGGATTCCTAATTAGAACGGTACATAAATATAAACGTTTGCGCTCCCCTCCACTTAATTTTTCTACAAAATCATATTGTTTCTTTCTATCGAATAAAAAGCGTTCTAGTAATTGTTGAGCTGAAATTTGTCTCCCTTTTTTTAAGGGTATAAAATCACCAAATTCTCTAACTACTTCAATTACTTTTTGGCTTTCTTTTATAGGAATCCCATCTTGTGTATAATATCCAAATTTTACGGTATCTCCAATTACAACTTTGCCTGCTTCTGGAGCGATACTACCAGTAATCATATTTAAAAAAGTAGATTTTCCGGTTCCGTTTTTACCAATAATACCAATTCGTTCGCCTTTTTGAAAATTATACTCAAACTTGTCCAGTATTTTTTTATCATCAAATGATTTTGATATGGAATGCAATTCGACAATCTTAGTTCCCAATCGTTCCATATTCAATTCTAATTGAACTTCGTGATCGTTTCTTCGTTGATGCGCTCTATTTTTAATGTCTTGAAAATCATCAATTCTAGACTTACTTTTAGTAGTTCTCGCTTTTGGTTGCCTACGCATCCAGTCCAGTTCTTTTTTGTAGAGTTGTTTTGCTTTGGTGGTTTCAGATGCAAAATTTTCGATTCGAGCATCTCTTTTTTCAAGGTAATAACTATAATTACCCTTATAACCATGAAGAACACCTTCGTCTAACTCAACAATTTCATTACAAACCCGCTCTAAGAAAAACCGGTCGTGAGTAACCATAAATAAGGTAATGTTGCTTTTTGCAAAGAATTCTTCTAGCCATTCTATCATTTCTAAATCTAAATGATTGGTAGGCTCATCTAATATTAATAGTTGCGGTTGTGCTAATAATGCATTAGCCAATGCCAATCGCTTTTTTTGACCTCCACTCATCGTGGCTACTTTTTGGTCTAGATCAACTAATTTTAATTTGGATAATACTTGTTTGTAAACGGTTTCAAAATCCCAAGCCTGATTTGCTTCCATGGCATCAAAAGCTTTTTGATAAGCATCTGTATCCTCAGGATGAAGTAAAGCATTTTCATAATCTGCAATAATTTTTATAATAAAATTATCGGAAGTTTGAATGATTTCTTCAATCGTACAATTTGGATCTAGTTTGGGTTCTTGAGAAAGGAAGGATATTTTAATGTTTTTTCTTGAAACTACCTTGCCCGTATCAGGCATATCATCCCCAGAAATAATATTCAATATGGAAGTTTTTCCAGTACCGTTTTTAGCAACAAAGCCTATTTTTTGCCCTTCATTAATACCAAAGGAAAGGTTTTTAAACAAAACTCGTTCTCCAAAAGATTTAGAAATATTTTCAACAGATAAGTAATTCACAATTCAATTTTTTGCAAATTAAGGTGTTTTTATTTACTAAAAACAGAATTAATTTTAATATTCCTAAGGTTAGGTTATATTTGCTTAAAACAACCCAATCAATATGAAATATACCTACCTGCTATTTTTCATTGTTTTAGCACTTAATTTTACCTCCTGTGTTTCTACCAAGCAGCTTACTTATTTGCAAGAAAATGAAGAAACTGTAGATAGCTTAATGACGGTTAGAAAAATCCAAGAACCATATCGATTGCAAGTGAATGATTTGTTAAGTATTCGTATGAAAGCACTAGATCAAAATGAGGTTGGGATTTTTAACCCTATAAATGACGCAAATCCAAATGCTACAGGGGAAGAAAAATTGTATTATGATGGTTTTGTAGTAGATCTTCATGGGAATATTCGGATTCCTAGTTTTGGTGAAATGCAGGTTTTAGGTTATACAGTAGAGGAGGTAAGAAAAAAAATCGAAGAGCGGATGCTTGAGGTTTTTTTTAAGGAAGAAGCAAATATTTTTGTTACTGTAAAAATATCTGGTATACGATATACTATAAATGGAGAGATAAATAATCCTGGTTCAACCATAATTTATAGAGATGAAGTAACTATTATGGAAGCTATTGCTAATAATGGAGATATAAGTGTAGTTGGTGATCGTACTAATGTTGTTGTTATTCGTCAATATCCTTTAGGTCAAAAAGTACACCATATTGATTTAACAGATATAAATGCAATGAATTCCCCTTATTATTATGTAAAGCCAAATGATTTAATTTTAATCAATCCATTGCCTCAAAAATCTACTGGATTTGGTGTCACTGGCTTAAGTTCCTTTACTACTATTTTATCTTTAATAACAGTTACTATAACTACTGTTTTATTAATTAAAACATTATAGTATGAGCGAAGAATTTGAAATATACGAGACTCATACTACTTTCGATTTTAAAGGCTTTCTGTTTAAATTACTTAGTTATTGGCCCTTATTTTTAATTTCCATTTCTATTGGTTTTAGTATTGCTTATTATACAAATGTTAGAAAGTTACCTGTTTATAAAATGGATACGACGATCTCTATAAAAGACGATCAAAACCCGTTTTTTACATCGAATACCAGTTTGGTTTTTAACTGGGGAGGAACAACTGATAAGGTAAATACTGCCGTAATTACCCTAAAGTCACGTTCTCATAATGAGAAAGTAGTGGATCGATTACAGTATTATATCAATTATCAAAAAGATGGAAAGTATCAAAAAGTAGATGCTTATAAAAAGACTCCTTTTATAGTTGAAATAGATACTTTAAAAAACCAAATATTAGGAAAGGATTTTCAAATTAGATTTAAAGATTCAGTAACTTTTACACTAACTATAGTCTTTGAGAAAGACAAAAATTATCCCCTTCAAAATTATTATAGTAAAGAAAAAAACTCTAAATATTTTGAGACACAAGAGTATTCTAATGATTTTAAAATAGGCCAAAAAATTGAATTACCTTTCTTTAGCGGGACTATTTTGCCAAACCCAGAGCTGAATATAATCCCTGATAAATTGTATTATTTCAATTTTTGGAATTTTGATTATATCGTGAGAAAATATATGGCTATTAATATTAGGCCAGTTTCTAAAGGATCTTCTGTACTGCGATTGAGTTTAGTTGATAAGAATAAGGCGAAAATTGTTGATTATTTAAATAGTTCAGTACAGGTATTAAGTGAAGATATGCTGGAACGGAAAAATTTATTTGCGACCAAAACCATAAAATTTATTGACAGTAGCCTTGCAAATAAATCTAATGAATTATTAGGAGTTGAAGAAGAGCTGAATAAATTTATGGTTAAGAATAATATCTATGATTTAGAAGCTGAAGGACAGGAAATTAAAGCCAAACTAATAGCTTTAGATTTGCAAAAGGAAGATATAGATCGACAGCTAAATTATTATAGGGTTCTTGAAGAATACTTGCTAATTAAAAATGACTACCGTGAAATACCGGCACCCTCAGTAGCAGGAATTACCGAAGAAAGTATAGCGGCAAGTGTAGGTAAAATTATTATTCTGGCTGAAGAACGAACTAACTTAGAGTATACCTTTAAAGAAGATGCTCCAGTATTTAAAGATATAGATCGACAAATCAATGCTGTTAAAGAAGTTCTTTTAGAAAACATCAAGTCCTCAAAAGGGTTGTTAGTTGATGAAATTCAATCCATTAATAGAAATATTTCTAAATACGAATCTGAAATTCAAAAACTACCTAAAGAACAACAAGAGCTTTTAAAAATTGAACGTCGTTATAATTTAAGTGAAGGAACCTATAATTTATTTCTTTCTAAACTTAGTGAAGCAGGAATGGTAAAAGCTGCGAATGTTAGTGATGTGATGGTAATTGACTCCGCTAAGGATACTGGTGGAGGTAAAGTAGGACCAAATACACAGCTTAATTATATGATGGCGGTATTATTTGGATTACTAATTCCTTTTTTAATTGCATTTATTCGAGTGTTTTTCAATACAAAAGTTAATAAAATTGAGGATATTCAACGATTATCAAAAATTCCGGTTTTGGGGATTATAGGTAAAAATAGAACTAAAGAAAATTTAGCGGTTTTAAACAAATCAAAATCCTCCATTGCAGAATCTTTTAGAGGATTGCGCTCAAGTCTTCAATTTATTTATAAAAAACAAGGAATAGAAGGTGCTAAGACTGTTTTAATTACTTCTTCTATAAGTGGTGAAGGAAAAACGTTTTGTTCCATTAACATCGCTTCTGTTTTTGCTTTAAGCAATAAAAAGACGGTTATCGTTGGTTTAGATTTAAGAAAGCCTAAAATATTTGGAGATTTTGAGATAGACAATAAAATAGGAGTTGTTAATTATTTAATTCACAATGCCAATTTAGATCAGATTATTCAAAAAACGAAAGTGGATCATCTAGATGTAATTACCTCTGGCCCTATTCCCCCAAACCCTTCCGAATTATTAATGGGAGATATGATGGATAATTTAATTAATGAATTAAAAAAGACTTACGATTACATCATTTTAGATTCTCCCCCTATAGGCTTGGTCTCAGATGCCTTAGAATTAACAAAATATGCGGATGCGACTATATATATAGTAAGACAAAACTATACCAAAAAGGGAATGTTTAATTTTATTAACGATAAATATAAAACTGGAGAGGTTTCTAATATTAGTTTTGTGTTGAATTTCTTTGAAGAAAAAGCAAAATATGGATACGGATACGGTTATGGATATGGAAACTATGGAAAAGGGTATCATGAGAGTGTTAAAAAACCGTCATTATTAAAACGTGTGAAAAAAGTGTTTAATCGGAAGTAGGTTAACTTCTAGTATACAGTATCAGGTATTTGGCATCAGGTATCAGGTATCAGGTATCAGGTATCAGGTATCTGGTATCAAATATTCAGAATCAAGAATCAGGAGTAATTATATTTAAAACGAAATCCATTGTCCCCTTGAGGGGACTTTAGGGGTGTCCTTATCAGGTCTTCAGGTTAAATAAATTTATTCAGATCAAGATTGATTATATTTATAACGAAAATCCATTGTCCCCTTGAGGCGTTGCATTGAGTTTATCGAAATGGGACTTTAGGGCTGTCTTTTTCCAATGTTTTATAAGTGTAAATTATCCGAAATAAAATAAATTATAATTGTAACGAAAATCAATTGTCCCCTTGAGGGGACTTTAGGGGTGTATGAAAAACAAAATAATACCATATAAACCTTACCTTAAAGATTTAGCCAGAAAATTAAGAAAGAACAGCACTCTATCTGAAGTCCTTTTATGGCAAAAGATAAAATAAAAAGGGTTTGGAGTGCAGTTTCATCGGCAAGTACCTATGTTGGATTATATTGTAGATTTTTATTGTCATGAAATTCAATTAGCAATAGAGATCGATGGTAATAGTCATGAATATAAGTACTTTGAAGATGTGGAGCGACAAAACAGATTAGAAAATTATGGTGTTGTATTTCTTCGGTTTAAGGATTTAGAGGTGAAAAAAGATATGTTTAGTGTTGAATTGGCAATTTTGGAAAAAGTAAATGAATTACAAAAACACCCCTAAAGTCCCCTCAAGGGGACAATCCCATAAAGCTAAGAAACTAATTCCCAATTAAAGTAATAAACCAAAGTGACAAATTTTAAAAATATAACCCTTTAATAAATAACTAGTGTCCCCTCAAGGGGACTTTAGGGGTGTCTTATTAAGCATGCCCTTAGAATTAAATTATTCAAATCAAGAATTCTACCATAAATAAACCACCTAATTCTCCATTTCTCTAACAAGGAATTTTATATTTGCAAAACAAAATATTTTAACTTGAAAAAAGACCCCACCATAGCAATAATAGGATTAGGTTACGTCGGACTACCATTAGCAGTTGCATTCGCAGCAAAGTATAATGTTATAGGTTTTGACATCAACTCCAAACGTGTTTCTGAATTGAACCAAGGAAACGATTTTACCCTAGAAATTTCTAAAGAGGAATTGCAAGAAGTGTTGGATACTTCCAAATCCTTCGGATTAGAAGTCACCGACGATGCTTCCAAAATAGAAGCCGCACAGGTGTATGTTATTACGGTTCCAACCCCAACTAACAAATACAACCAACCCGTTCTTATTCCTCTTCAAAAGGCAAGTGAGGCGGTTGGGAAAGTTCTCAAAAAGGACGATGTGGTTATTATAGAATCTACGGTGTACCCTGGAGTTACGGAAGATGTTTGTGTTCCTATATTGGAAAAAGTTTCTGGACTCAACTTTAACAAAGATTTTTATGCAGGTTATTCCCCAGAACGTATCAATCCAGGAGATAAAAAGCATACCGTGACAAAAATATTGAAGGTTACTTCGGGTTCTACTCCTGAAACCGCACAATATGTAGATGACTTATATGCATCCATTATTACTGCAGGGACACATTTAGCTCCATCGATTAAAGTTGCTGAAGCGGCCAAAGTAATTGAAAATTCTCAGCGGGATATCAATATCGCTTTTGTAAATGAACTGTCTAAAATATTTCGATTATTAGATATAGATACCCAAGAGGTATTAGAGGCTGCTGCTACCAAATGGAATTTTATAAAGTTTACTCCAGGATTAGTTGGGGGTCATTGTATAGGGGTAGATCCTTATTATTTAGCACAGAAGGCTATGGAAGAAGGTTATAATCCAGAAATTATTTTAGCAGGACGTAGAATGAATGACGGAATGGGGTCTTATGTTGCTCATGAAGTGGTAAAACTTATGATTAAAAAAGACGGGAAAGTCAAAAATGGGAATGCCCTAGTAATGGGAATCACATTCAAAGAAAATTGCCCTGACATAAGAAACAGTAAAGCTATCGATGTGATTACGGAATTAAAAAACTACCACCTAAATGTAGATGTTTTTGATCCTTGGGCTAATGGGCAAGAGGTGAATAATGAATTTGGAATTTCCTTGATTTCAGAAGCGAAAAAATTAAAAGAAAACTACGATGCTATTGTTTTAACCGTATCGCATCAAGAGTTTTTAGATTTTAATATAGAGCAATATACTTCAGACACTTCGGTAGTGTTTGATGTTAAATCCTTCTTTCCAGAAGATAAAATAGATGGAAGACTTTGATAGTGAGAAGTGAATGGTGAAGAGTGAAAAGTGAAGAGTGAATGGTGAAAAGTGAGACGTGAAAAGTATAAAATGAAGAAAGATTAGTGAAAAGATAGAAAGGGAAGGGAAGTATATTGAATATTTGAAAATAAATTATTGTAATGAAATTCAAAAGTCCAAATTTAGCACAAACTTCCACTCACCGTTCACTAATCACGACTCACTAATAAAAAATATGGATCATAAAGATTTAGACGTTTGGAAAAAGGGTATGGATTTAGTAGAAAAAATTTATTCCATTTCTAGCTCATTTCCAGATTCAGAACGATTTGGATTAACATCACAAATAAGACGAGCTGCAATATCCATTCCTTCAAATATTGCAGAAGGTGCTGGTAGAAAAAGCGATAAAGAATTATTACAATTTATTAGTATTGCTCTAGGATCATTAGCAGAAATAGAAACTCAGTATCTTATTGCTATTAGATTAAAATATATAGAAGAAAATAAATTAGTATTATCATTAATTGTAGAAGAAAGAAAATTACTATTAGGATTCAGAAATTATTTAAAAAGGAAGTAATTGGTGAGAAGTGAATAGTGATTAGTGAAAAGACTTGAGAGAGTAAATAATAAAATATAAAAGTATCTTAATGAAAAACATAAGTCTAAATTTAGTACAAACTACGATTCACCATTCACTCTTCACGACTCACTAATAAAATATTGTAATGAAATTCAAAAGTTCAACTTTAGCACAAACGACTACTCACGATTCACTAATCACGACTCACTAATAAAACAATGTAATGAAAAACATAAGTCCAAATTTAGCACAATCTACGATTCACAACTCACTATTCACGATTCACTAATGAAAATGTATACAACCCCTTACCACACCCAAGACCTTTCAAAGTTTAACTTTCTAATTACCGGAGGAGCAGGCTTTATTGGTTCCAACCTCGTAAAATATTTATTAAAATACGGTGCTAAAAAAGTTCGGGTACTGGATAACCTTTCTAATGGGTATCTAGAAAACATCCAAGAATTTAAGAACCATCCTTCCTTTGAGTTTATGGAAGGAGATATTCGTGACTTGGAGACTTGTAAAAAAGCCATGTTGGATATCGATTATGTATCCCATCAGGCAGCTTTAGGATCTGTGCCACGTTCTATAGAAAACCCTATTTTATCTAACGATGTAAACGTATCGGGTTATTTAAATATGTTAGTAGCACAAAAAGAAAGTGATACTGTTAAGAGATTGGTATATGCTGCTTCCAGTTCTACGTATGGAGATCATAAAGCATTGCCAAAAGTAGAAGATACTATTGGGAAACCATTATCACCTTATGCGGTTACCAAATTGGTTAATGAGCTGTATGCCGATGTGTTTTACAAAACCTATGGTACTCAAATTATAGGATTGCGTTACTTTAATATTTTTGGGCCTAAGCAAAGCCCAAATGGAGCCTATGCAGCAGTAATTCCTTTGTTTATGCAATCTTTACAAGATGATAAATCTCCAACCATTCATGGGGATGGTGGACAAACCAGAGATTTTACATATGTAGAAAATGCAGTACAAGCAAATGTGCGCGCATTTTTCGCCCCAGAAGAAGCTGTAAATAATGTTTATAATATCGCTTTTGGAGATCGGATAAGCCTAAATACCCTTTGGGAGGATTTAAAATCCATTTCAGGAAAAGAACTTTCCGTAAATTATGGACCAAGCCGAAGAGGAGATGTACGCGATTCTTTGGCAGATATTTCTAAAGCCAAACAATTGTTAGGTTACGATCCATTATTTTCTGTGAAGGATGGGATGAGATTTACTTGGGAGTATTTTTGTAATAAGTAAAAAACACCCCTAAAGTCCCCTCAAGGGGACAATCCATAAAAGCAACTTAGAACTAGTGTCCCCTTTAGGGGGTGTCCTTATCAGGTCTTCAGGTTAAATAAATTTATTCAAATCAAGATTGATTATATTTATAACGAAATCCATTGTCCCCTTGAGGGGACTTTAGGGGTGTCCTTTCAAAACCATTTCATAACATTATTAAAAATAACTCCCCAATAAATAAAACTTCCCTAAATTTCTATTATTTTTAAACTTTATAAGACTTAAACCTACAAATGAGTATCAAAGAAGACGAAACTTGGCTATACGAGATATCTGCAAAGCACAAATTAATAGATCTTAACTTTAAGGAGATATGGCGCTATCGAGATTTGTTGATACTTTTTGTTAAACGCGATATTGTTACGGTTTATAAACAAACCATTTTAGGTCCATTATGGTATTTAATTCAGCCTTTATTTACTTCTATTATTTTTACCTTAGTATTTAATAATTTAGGAAATATTCAAACAGGAGGAGTGCCCCCCTTTTTATTTAACCTTGCAGGGATTACCGCATGGAACTATTTTAAGGTATGCCTTACAGGATCCTCCAATACCTTTAGAGCAAACGCAGGTCTATTTGGGAAAGTATATTTTCCAAGGGTGATTATGCCCTTATCAATAACTATTTCCAATTTATTGAAGTTTGGGATACAATTATTTATTTTCATTGGGTTTTATATGTATTATTATTTTGCAAAAGGCTTTGATCTTGGATTTAATAATACCCTAATATTATTTCCAATATATGTGATGATGATGGCATTGTTAGGGCTGGGCTTAGGAATGATCATTTCTTCATTTACTACAAAATATCGTGATTTGAAGGTTTTAGTAGGTTTTGCGGTTAGTTTGTTAATGTACTTGTCTGCGGTTCCTTATCCCTTGGCAGAAGCACAAAACAAATTTCCTGACTATGCATTTCAATTTGTAAAATATAATCCTGTAACTCAAATAATAGAAGGGTTTAGATATATGCTTTTAAATACAGGGAGTTTCAGTTGGACAAGTGTGGGTTATACCCTAGTTGTTTGTTTCGTCACTTTTTTAATTGGATTGATCATTTTTAACAAAACAGAGAAATCTTTTATTGATACAGTTTAGATAGTGAATAGTGAGAAGTGAAATGTTTTAAAAAAGAATTAAAATAGGAATATATATAATAATGAAAATTAAAAGTCAACGGTTAGCAAAAACTACTATTTACTACTCACTATTCACTATTCACTAAAAAGAAACATGGGAGTTATTTTAAAAATAGAAAATATAAGTAAACAATACCGATTAGGAATGGTAGGAACAGGAACCTTGTCTCATGATTTAAATCGATTTTGGGCAAAAATAAGAGGGAAAGAGGATCCTTATTTAAAAGTGGGTGCGGTAAATAACAGAACAGCCAAAGCCACAGAGGAATATGTTTGGGCATTACAGGATATTAATTTTGAAGTGCAAGAAGGAGAAGTACTAGGCATCATTGGTAAAAATGGTGCAGGAAAATCTACCTTATTAAAAATACTCTCTAGGGTAACCAGCCCCACCACTGGAACTATAAAAACCAAAGGACGTATTGCTTCTTTGCTAGAAGTAGGTACCGGTTTTCACCCTGAACTTACCGGAAAAGAAAACATTTACTTAAACGGAGCCATTTTGGGCATGACCAAAGCAGAGATTATCTCTAAAATAGATGAGATTGTTGAGTTCTCAGGTTGTGAATTGTATATTGATACCCCTGTAAAAAGGTATAGCAGTGGGATGCGGGTACGTTTGGCCTTTGCCGTTGCCGCGCACTTAGAGCCTGATATTTTGGTGATAGATGAGGTCTTGGCGGTTGGAGATGCCGAATTTCAAAAAAAAGCCATTGGCAAAATGCAAGATATTAGTAGAAGTGATGGTAGAACGGTATTGTTTGTAAGTCATAATATGGCAGCAGTAAAAAGCTTATGTACCAGAGCAATTGTTTTAGAAGATGGGAAAATTGAATTTGAAGGCTCTACCGATGAGGTTGTAAGTCATTATTTAAAAGGGGGAGCAAAATTATTTAATACAAAAGAATTTGATGAAAATTTTGAAAATGAAATTTTTAAGCTAGAACAAATAAGTGTTAATAATTCTGGCAAAGAAATTCTTGAACCAATAATTGAAAGTGAAGAAATTGAGTTAACAACAAGTTTTAGAATAAAGTCAACAAATCCAGAAAAGTACCACATTACCTACCATTTAATTAATGAATTAGGAGAACCTATGTTTTCTTTTTCTAATACTCAAAATGTTCCATTACAAACTGGGTTGAATTCATTATGTTGTTATTTTCCTAAGGGCTTTTTACAGTCTGGTCAATACTTTTTATCACTTTTAGTTATCGAAAACAAAAAGAAAGCTGTTTTTGTTGAAAGGGATATTTTAAGTTTTGTGGTTGTAGATGCAGGTAGAGAACTAGGTGTGTATATGGGAAGAGAGCCTGGGTATATTAGGCCTAATTTTAATTGGAAAAGACGTAGTTAATATGATCAACGTAACCAAAACATTTTTACCCCCACAGTCTGAATATGGAGCTATTTTAAAACGAGCTTGGGATTTAGGGTGGCTTACCAATAGAGGTGTTTTGGTGCAAGAATTGGAATCTAACTTAAAAGAATATTTACAAGTTCCAAACATCATCGCTACCACCAACGGAACCTTACCTCTACAAATAGCCATAAAAGCCTTAGGCTTAACAGGTGAAATTATAACTACGCCCTTTAGTTATGTAGCAACCACTTCCTCTATTGTTTGGGAAGGCTGTACCCCTGTTTTTGTGGATATACACCCAGAGTATTTAACCATAGACGAAACCAAAATTGAGGCTGCAATTACCTCAAAAACCATAGCTATTCTAGCTACACATGTATTTGGAAACCCCTGTGCGGTGGAGGAAATTGAAAAAATTGCAGAAAAGTATAATCTTAAAGTAATCTTTGATGCTGCTCATTGTTTTGGAGTTACTTATAATGGAAACTCTATTTTTAACTATGGGGATATAAGTACCTGTAGTTTTCATGCCACTAAATTGTTCCATACAGGAGAAGGTGGAGCTATGTTTTGTAATGATAAACTGCTATTTGATCAGTTATTTTATTCGCATAATTTTGGACACAATGGTCCAGAAGCATTTTATGGTATTGGCATTAATGCAAAGATGAGTGAGTTACAAGCAGCCATGGGATTAGCAGTATTGCCATATATGGGTAAAATAGTAAAGGCTAGACAAGTTATTGTTCAGTCTTATAATGAATTTTTTAAAGATGCCGACATACAACTTTTAAAAATTAAAGAACAAGTACAATGGAATTATAGTTATTATCCTGTTATTTTTAAGGATGAAAGTCAACTATTAAAAACACAAGCGGCTTTAAATGAACTTCAAATTTTTCCAAGGCGTTATTTTTATCCCTCTTTAAATACGATTCCTTATGTTAAAAGAGAAACCATGAAAATATCAGAATCTATTGCTTCTAGAGTTTTGTGTTTGCCTTTATATGATAGTTTAGAAATTGAAGATGTTAAACTAATTACAGCAACTATAATTCATTGTATATGAAAATAGCCATTATGCAACCCTATGTATTTCCGTATATTGGATACTTTCAATTAATTAATGCGGTAGATACCTTTGTGTTTTATGATGATGTTAACTTTATAAAAAAAGGATTTATAAATCGGAATACACTATTGGTTGATGGTGAAAAGTATCAATTCACAATACCATGTAAATCTATTAGTCAAAATAAATTAATCTTAGAAATTGATTTGTCTTTTGATGAGAAATCAAAGTCAAAGCTTTTAAAAACAATTGAGCAAGCCTATCAAAAGGCTCCCTTTTTTAATGTCGTATTTCCCTTATTGGAGCAGTTTATTAATAATAACGCCTCAAAAACAATTTCTGATTTTGCAATAGAGAGTGTGAAATTAATAGCAAATTATCTAAATATTAAAAAAAAATGGATAGTTAGTTCTATTAATCACTATGATACTAAAGAGTTTAAAAAAGAACAAAGACTAATTCAAATTGCAAAAAAAGAACAAACTACAATCTATATAAACCCCATTGGGGGCATTGATTTATACGATAAAGAGGATTTTGATGAAAAGCAACTCACCCTTAAATTCCTAAGGAGTGAGCCTAGTACATATAAACAGTTTACTAACGAATTTGTGCCTTATCTGTCTATTATTGATGTCATTATGTTTAATTCTATTGATAAAACAAAATCACTGTTAAATCAATATAAATTGATATGAAGCAACGTATAATTAATTTACTAGAGATTTTGGAAAAAATTTCAGATGGGCAATTAGTTGGAGGTAATACTTTTGATTATGTGGATAAAATCATAGAGAAAGCAACTATAAATGAAATTATCATAGAAAATGAATTAGTAGCTTTTATTGCTTATTATGATGATGATATAAAAAGCAAACAAGCTTTTTTAACTATGTTAGCGGTCAAACCTGAATTTCAAAATAAGGGTTATGCTGGAAAACTTCTTGAAAAAGCAATAAGTGATTTAGAAGTAAAAAACTTCAAATATATGGGATTAGAAGTTTTAAAAACTAATAAAGAGGCTATTGCATTTTATACAAAACATGGGTTTTATGTGGATGAATTAAGAGAGTTAAAGTATTATATGAAAAAAACAATTTAAAGATGCTAGTAAGTGTTTTAATGATAACTTATAATCATGAAGACTTTATTGTTCAGGCAATTAAAGGAGTTTTGATGCAGCAAACTAACTTTGATGTGGAATTAATAATTGGGAATGATTTTTCAACAGATAATTCAGATACTATTATAAATGATTTTATAGCGTATACTACCCATTCAAAAAAGATTAAATATTTTTTTCATGAAAGTAATTTAGGTATTCAAAATAATTTTAAATTTATTCAAGCTCTAGCAAATGGAAAGTATATGGCTATATGTGAAGGAGATGATTTTTGGACAGACCCATTAAAACTTCAAAAGCAAGTAGATTTTCTAGAAGCAAATTTAGAATATAGTTTGTGCTACACTCGTTTTGAAACATTAAATCAAAAAACAAAGGAATTGACTCCAGATTTTAATCAAAAGTATTTTCAAAATAATGAAGATTCAATTGATTTTGATTTTGAACACTTTCAAAAAGGCTGGCATATTGGGAATCAGACATTGGTATTTAGAAATTCGTTTTTTAATTTAGAAGTTCTTAAAAAATTTAAATATTTTAGGGATGTACATGTCATAGCACATTTACTAAAAAAAGGGAAAGGAGCTTGTCTAAATTTTATTGGAGCTACCTATCGTATTCATGATGGAGGTATACATTCTTCGGTTACTGAGTATAAAGGGCTTGAATTGAGTTATTTATGTTATAAAGAAATTTATTTAAGTAATATGAGAAATCAATATCTTAAAAGAAAATATCTGAAATCAAGCCAAAATTTTATTAATGTCAATATAAAAGATGGTTATTTGTTTAAAGCCTTTAGGATGAGTATTCAGCTTTTCATTATAAATTGGTCATTAATTGATTTGCTCAAAAACTTAAAACGTATTCTAACGGAAGCAATTAAAAACTAGAAAAATGAAGCCTTTGAATATTGCAGTTGTTGTAGGACAGTTTCCAATGGTTTCTGAAACGTTTATAATAAATCAAATTGGGTTTTTAAGACAGTCTGGACATCAGGTTGATATTTTATGTTTGGGTAAAAAGAATGGTTATTTTAATAACAACGAAGTTATAAGCAGATATAATTTAATGGAGAATGTATTTGTGTTTAAGTGGCTAGATTTAATGCCAATACATAAACTAGATCGTTTAATAAAAGCAACAAGCATACTTTTTAAAAGCATTAAAACTAAATCTTTCTTTAAGTTGATAGCCTCTTTAAATCCAATAAAATATAGAGATGATGCTATAAATTTCAATCAGTTTTTTAGAGTTTACTTTAACCATTATTTTGCCGTGAACAACTATGATATTATTCATATTCATTTTGCTAATAATGCAGTTCGGCTATTAAAGCAACTTAAGTATTTTGAAAATAGAGTTGTGGTAACATTTCATGGTTATGATGCTCATAATTTTGATGCTTCATATTACTCTGAATTGTTAAAGAGAAATCATATAAGATACACTGTAAATACAGAGTTTACTAAACAAAAAGTTATTAATTTAGGCTTTCCTGAAAATAGGATTACCATTTTACCAGTTGGACTTGATACTTCTTTTTTTAAACCAAATAAAAAAGAACACAAAGTTTTTACTGTTTTATTTGTTGGAAGGCTTATTGAATTAAAAGCACCTCATATCGCGATTAATATTATTGAGAAGCTAATTGGAAATGAACAATTAAAATTTCAACTAAATATTATTGGTGAGGGAGAGTATTTTGAGAAATGCAAAAGACAGATTTCAGAAAGGAAACTAAATAATTTTGTAACCTTACTTGGGAACAAATCACAAAAAGAATTAAAAGATAATATGAATGGGTCAGATGTATTTTTATTTCCAGGTATTGTCGATAAAAAAGGAAGATGTGAGGCACAAGGCCTAGTAGTACAGGAAGCCCAAGCCATGGAATTACCAGTATTGGTGTCAAATGTTGGAGGAATAAAGGAAGGGGTTAAAGATGGAGAAACAGGATATGTATTGACTGAGAATGATATTGATGGTTTTGCGGATAAATTAGAATATTTAATGAGTAATCCTGAACTGTTAAAAGAAATGGGTAAAAAAGGGCGAAAGTTTGTTATTGATATATATGATAATGCAGTTTTAGGGGAGAATTTATTAAAAGTTTATTACCTATGAAAAACCCATTAGTTTCAATAATTATCCCTACTTATAATCGTGCTACCCTCATTGGAGAAACTTTAGATTCAATTTTGGAACAGACCTATGTTTATTGGGAATGTATTGTTGTGGATGATGGGAGTACAGATGAGAGTGAAAAAGTGATAAATTTATATCGTGACAAAGATAAGCGGATTATATTTTATAAGAGACCAGAGGATAGGCCTAAAGGTGCAAATGCCTGTCGAAATTTTGGATTAAAACTTAGTAAGGGTAAATACATAAACTGGTTTGATAGTGACGATATCATGCATCCAGATAAACTACAGCTACAAGTTATGGCTCTGGAAAAAAGTGAAAACCCATTTTGTGTTTGTCAATCTTATTTATTTGAAGGGAGTATAGATAATGTTTTAGGATTGAAATCTAAACAAATTATATCAGAACAACCTTTTGATGATTTTTTATATAAAAAAAACATATGGTTAACACAAGCACCACTTTTAAACAAATCATTTTTAATTGATAATAATTATAAATTTGATGAAGAATTGCAGGCTGGTCAAGAATGGGAGTTCTTTACAAGAATTCTTTTTGTATATAGAATCTATGATACTATAGATATGCCTTTAGTTTATATAAGGAAACATAGCAATAGCATTTCTAAATTATCAAATTCAAATAAGCCTTTATGGTATTATTTTTTGGCTCGTTATAAAATTTATACACATTTTAATTCTAAATTATCAATAGAAAACATTAGCTACTTAAAGCGTTATTTTTTAATGATATATAAAATGTTATTAAGGCAATATGACTTTAAAAAAGCTTATAAAGTATGGTTAATGGCTTTATTTCCTGATAAAGATTACACAATAAAGCAACAAATATTACTAATAGTTTCTTTTTTTAGTTTTTTAATTTTTAGAAAAGGAGATGTTTTTTTAGTAAAAGTCGATCGTTGGGATAAATGAATGATTATACCTTAGTGTTGTGAATAATTAAATGAAGAAATGAAAAGAATAAAAAAAATTTTATTGAAGTTTAAACCTATTCTATATTATATGAAAGGCAAGAATTTACTAAATGACCCTTACTATATTGATGGAAGAAAAAAAGATAAATTAGAGAGGATAAAAAAACCTATAAGGACCGAAATAATCAATTTCATTTTATCACAATTTAAAAGAGAAACTTGCTATCTTGAAATTGGTGTTAGAAACCCTGCTCACAATTTTAATCATATAAAAGCCAATCTTAAATATTCTGTTGACCCAGGAATTGAGTTTGAAGAAAACCCAGTAGATTTTAAATTAACCAGTGACGATTTTTTTAAAAATTTATACGACAATAAGATTCTTTCCTCTGAAATTAAGTTTGATATTATATTTATTGACGGCTTACATCTTGCAGATCAGGTTGATAAAGATATTATAAATTCCATGAATTTTATTAAAGATGATGGGTTTATTGTACTCCATGATTGTAACCCTCCAACCGAATGGCATGCGCGTAGTGAATTTTCTTATGTTCAAAGTCCTGCTCTTATCAATTGGAACGGTACAACATGGAAAGCATTTTTAAAATGGCGTTGCAATTCTTCTATTCAGTCATGTTGTATTGATTCAGATTGGGGAGTTGGTATATTATCTAAAAAACATAGGATAGGTCAAAATTTAGAAATAAAAAATCAATTTTATGAATATAAAGATTTAGAAGAGAATAGAGAAGAATATTTAAATCTAATGAGTTTTGATCATTTTAAAAAACTAATTACAAATAAGACAAATCACAACATTGCATAATAAGCAAAATATAGTTTTATTTATGCAACTTATAAATAAAGAACACTACAGTTTTATATTTAAGAGTTTTTAATTTTAATTATTTTTAAAAAATAATATGGATAAAAATCCTTTAGTAACTATAATTATCCCAACCTATAACCGGGCACATCTAATAGAGGAAACGTTAGATAGTATATTAGAACAAGCCTATATTAATTGGGAGTGTGTTGTGGTAGATGATGAGTCTAAGGATAATACAGAAAGTATATTAAAAGAATATTTAGATAAAGATAATAGATTTCAATATTATAAACGGCCAAATTTTAAACCCAAAGGCGCAAATGCTTGTAGAAATATAGGTTTAGATAAGGCAAGAGGGGTATATATTGTTTTTTTTGATAGTGACGATTTAATGACTCCTAACCATCTGGAGGTTAAGGTGCAGAGTATGCAATTTAATAATTGTGATTTTATGGTAGGGAAAACTACTTATTTTAATCATCCTTCAAACCAAAGTGCACTTGAGGATTTATACCAAAATAATGCCTCGGGTATTACAGCCTTTAAGTTTATTTCTCATAAGATAGGTTGGTTAACGCTAGATGTTTGTATTAAAACTGAAATAGCAAAAAAACTTGTATTTAATGAGCAGTTACAAAGTGGACAAGAGTATAATTATTTTAGCAAGCTAACTTTAGCTACTGATAATGGTTATTTTAATGATGTAATTTTGTCTTTACGTCGCTATCATATTGGATCTATTCGAAGTCAAATAAGGAATGATAGAGTAAAAATGTACCATAGTTATTTAAGTACTTATTGGCATACCTATTTAGACACTAAAGCTGAGGCTTCTATGCTAATTAGACAGTTTTTAATATACCGTTGTTATCGTTTATCTCTGAAACTACTTTTTGATGAGCAGTTATACAAAAGAGCCTTGTATAAAGCATTATTACAAGAGTTTGGCATAAAAGGAATCTATTATATAATGAAACTGCAATTAAAGAAACGCATATGAAAATTGCTGTATATACTGCTTTATATGGTGAAAAAGATAACTTAAGACCGCCATTAGATTATGTTGAAGACACTGTTATAGATTATTTTGTATTTACAGACATGGCTAGTATAAATGTAGCGCCTTATAAAACTGTTACTAGTGCTGCTAAATTTCTAGATATTGCAAAAAATGCGCGGTATTTTAAAATTATGGGAGACAAAATTATGCAAGGATACGATTATGTGATTTGGCATGATGCAAATATACAGTTAAGGTACCAAGGTATCTATCAATTAATAAGTAAAACAGGGCCTACTTATTTAACAATATTTACGAGCCCTAACCGTAATGATTTTTATAGTGAAGCTATGAGTTGTATTAGGGTAAATAAAGACTTTTCGCTTCGTATATTAAAACAAGTTATTATTTATTTTATACATGGTATGCCAGCACATAGTGGGATGTATGCTACGGGGATTCTTATAAGAAAAAAATCCTTTGAAGACTTGAATGCTATGATGTTTTGGTGGAGACAAACACTAAATTATAGCAGGCGAGATCAATTATCGTTAGCTTATACGGAATATAAAAATAAGTTAAACATTACTTGTATTGAAGATGATATTTTCGATAACGCCTATTCTGTTTACCATGCACACAATTATAACTATTATAAAGAGCGCAATAATCTGATGCGCTATAATTTTGGAATTCTAAAAAAACTATCTTTTTTTAGTGTTCTGTTGCTGCGTAAACTAAAAAAGCTGTAAATGAAGCCATTAGTGTCTATATGTATTCCTACATACAACGGTGAGAAATTTATCCAAGAAGCTATGGATTCGGCGATAGTACAAAATTATTCTAATCTTGAAATTATAGTATCTGATGACGCTTCTTCCGATAATAGTTTGACAATTATAGCATCTTTTCAGAAACAAACAACTATTCCAATCCGTATATTTCATCATACACCTCAAGGGATTGGAGCAAATTGGAACCACTGTGTACAACAAGCAAAAGGGGAGTATATTAAATTCTTATTTCAGGACGATACCTTAGAACAAGATTGTATCAATAAAATGATGAACATTGCTCTTTCTAACCCAAGTGTGGGCTTGGTTTATTGTAAACGTCATTTTTTAGTTGAAAAAAGAAATCCAGAAATTGATGAATTTATAGATTTTTATGGAAGCTTACATAAGTACTGGGATACTGTTAATATATTGCAACACAATATTTCTGGAAAGGCCTACTTAAAGGATAAACAATTACTAAACTCACCGAAGAATAAAATAGGGGAACCAACTGCTGTTTTAATAAAAAAGGAATGTTTTGATACCGTAGGATGTTTTAATGAAGAGTTAAAACAAACATTAGATTACGAATATTGGTACAGGGTGATGAAATATTATGATGTCACTTTTTTAAATGAAAAATTAATCAGTTTTAGACTGCATAGCAATCAAGCAAGTCAGGTTAACAAAACCGATAATAACAACGAAATTAAAAAGTTATATAAAGAATATTACAAGCATATATTTTGGCAATTGCATCCTAAAAACAAGCTTAAGCTATTAAAATTATACCATCCGTTTTTTAAAACTTTGGTTCTTCTAAAACAAAAATTATATGCCGATTAATAATCCTTTAGTAACCGTTATTCTTCCTGTTTTTAATGGTGAAAAAACCTTAAAAGCTACCTTAGATAGTTTGCTGGCACAAACTTATAGCAATTTTGAATTGTTAATAGGAATTGACGGCACTAAAGATGACTCTAAGAATATTGCGGTATCTTATGGAGATGATAGAATTAGCATTTTTGAAAACCCAGTTAATTTAGGTTTGGGACCTAATCTTAATAAATTAATTTCATTGGCATCTCCCCAGAGTGAATTTATTGCTATCGCAGAACAAGATGACGTGTACGTTCCTAAACGGCTTGAATGGCAGGTGGAAGTAATGCAAAAGCATCCAGAAGTTGGTTTGGTTTCTGGAATTGTAGAATATATTAGCCCGAAAAAAAATGTATTATTTCCAGGAATGTTAGTAGGAGGAGAACAGTTTTTACAAGGTGAAAATCTTTTTAAGTTTTTATATATCAATCAATTAAAAGTAGTTAATTCTTGTATGATGATTCGAAAAACTACTCATAAAGATAATAATCTTATTTTCAGAAATACCTATGGCAACTTTAATATAGATTGGGATTATGTATTGCGATTTTCATTAGTTTCTGGAGTTTATGGGATACCTAAAAAATTGGTGTCTATGAACAGGCATATAGCAAATAACTCGGTAACAACAGATAAAGAAAGTCAACATAAGGCATCTAGGCAGTTATTAAAAGATTTTAAAAAAGAATTTCCAGAAATACTAAAACCAGAAGATTTTAGAAAGGCGTTAAAAGTACATCGTAAAATAGAACTAGGGCATCATTCTAAAATAGGAATTATAGCCTATGGATTGTATTATTTTTTATTATACTCTGATGTTTACTTTTTGAAGTATATTAGAGAAAGGGTTAGAAAGTTTATTTTTTCCTAATAATTATTATAAAAAGCATGATGTTTAAAAAAATAAAATATTATTTTCTAGAATTTAAGTCTGAGTTTAAAATGTTGAATTCAGGTATAAAATATGTTTTTTCTCAAAAAGAAAGGGCAATATATGTAGGCTGTATTGGAGTGGGAAATTTAGGTGATGAAGCCGTATTTGAGGCAATAAAAAATTTGCTAAAAACAAAAATACATATATATAAAACAACTTATTACAAACCTTCATCCGGAAGGCGTTTCAGAAAATATTTTTTTAAACAACCAAATTATATCATTTTAGGAGGAGGAACACTTATAATGAAAAAAGCAAATGAAAGTTTTTTAAGAATTTTTAAAAATTTTCACAAACAATATCCTAGTGCAAAATTAATTGTTATGGGTACAGGTGTGGCAGATACAGTACTAGCTCAACAGAATGGGTTCCCAACGGATATAGCTTCTTGGAGTATGATATTAAACGAATGTGAATTTATTTCAGTAAGAGGTAAGTTATCTAGAGACACATTAGGAAGTTCCAAATTTAACATTCACAAAGAAATTAAAATTTTACATGATCCTGCGCTGTATTTTTTAAGAGATAATTTGAAGTTGAAAAAAAAACAAAAAAAAATTGGATTGAATTTTTGCGATATTTTAGGAAGAATCTATGGTCAAAACCCCTATTTGGTTGAAAAAATATTTAAAGAGTTGGTTGAACTTCTGCTAAAAGAAAATTGGACAATTTATTTATACCCTACAGCAGCCACGGATATTGTTTATATGAAAAAAATATTAGGAAAAGAAATTATCACTAGATTGAATATTTATAAAAATTATAGAAATTTAAAAGAATCTTTATTGTTTTTTGACAATGTTGATATTTTTGTTGAGCAAAGATTACATTCGATTATATTCTCTGCAAATACTTATACTCCATTTTATGCAATTGAGTACGAGTCAAAAATGAGTGATTTTCTATCTTCTATAGGAATTAAAAATGCTTCAACTAGAACAGATATGCTAAATTTGAATAATATAAAGAGAACTATTGATGATCTTTATTTGAATGTGCACCAAGAGCAAAAAAAACTTTATTCTATTTGTAATAAAGCCAGATTTGAACAACTTGAATGTGTAAATGAATTTTTAAATAAATGAGACTGTGATAAATATATCATTATTACACCCTTTTACTGCAAAAGCTATAGGACTCAACGAAGAAGATATTATATTTTCACATAGCAAACCTCATGAATTAGCTTTTGTAGCAATTCAAAAAGAGGGATATAAAGTAAGTGTCGATTATTTCACAGGGCATTATTTACCATACACAAGAATAATTAATGGAATTAAAAAGAGACTTTGGCCAGTAACATACCCAATATTCATAACTAAAAAAAGGTGGCGCAAGGAGCGATCTAATTGGCATAAATTTTATACAAGTATAAATCCCCCTGATCTTACTATTATCAATATGTCTGGGCATTTAAGTCCATACACTCTTAAAATTGCACGTCTGTTGTATAAACTAAATAAGCCATATATTGCTATGATAGGAGGTTTACATATGTCTTATAATGAAGCAGCACTTCAATATTATGAAATGGCACACCATATTATAGTCCATACAGCATTGCAAAAAAATAATTTATTAAAGGAGGAAAGATTTAAAAAATTGGATATTAAGGTTATTCCTTTAGGGATTGATACAGACTTGTTTAAACCTACTGAATCTAAAACAAATGATGAGGTAAGTTTGTTATTTGTTGGGCGTATTTCAAGATTGAAACAATTAGAATTGGCATTAGAAACACATTATTATATTTCTAAACACACCAATAATAAGGTGTCTTTAATTATTATTGGTCCTATAAGCGATAAAGTTTACTATAATGAATTACTGATTTTGGCAAAAAAGCTAGGGTTAGCTGAAAACATTACTTTTGTAGGAGCCAAACCAAATACGGAATTGGTTCCTTATTATCAAAAAGCTGACATTCTGTTGTTACCAAGTGTTCATGAATCTTTTGGAATAGTGATGGCAGAAGCAATGGCTTGTGGGACTCCAGTTGCAGCTTTGAAGGGTTCTGGTGGTCCTGATGAACTTATAAAACAAAATATAAATGGAATTTTAGCTAATAAGGAAAATTTCAAAAAACTTGTATACTCCCTTGTTACCGACAGTAATTTATTGCAAGAATTAGGCATGAGAAGCAGGTTATTTGTACTGAATGAGCTGAGTTTAAGTAGAACAATACAGCTTTTTAAACAATCAATAAATAGTGCATTACAATAATAAAAAAGGGAATCAATATTAAACTGATAATAATAACTATTATTGCTAAATATTAAAAAATGAAGCCAATAATTATACACCATCGCTCTTCTCATCATGCCTCTTATTCTGGCTATGACTTGTTAAGGCATTATGTTGATGCTGATTGCATTTCAGGTGTACAAAGTACGATACCCTATTCAGTTGCAAAATATATTAGTAATCTAGTTAATCAAAAAGCGGGAATTTATAATTCTTCTAGTGTTTATAAAGACATTAAATTATTTAAAAAGTTATTAAATTCAAATGAAAAATTTAATGCAATACATTATTTAAATGCAGAACGAGATCTACGATTTGTATTTAGAATGAAATATTTAATTAAGAATAAAAAGATTTGTGCAACTTTCCATAAACCACCTGAGGTACTTAGTAATGAGATTTCTGATAATAAAATCTTAAAAAAATTAGATGGAGCCATAGCAGTTGGTATAAATCAAGTAGAATATTTAAAAGATTGGTTAGGTATAAATCATGTGGAGTACATTCCTCATGGAGTAGACACTAATTTTTTTGTACCAGATATAACAAATAAAAAGACCAATACTATATTATTTGTAGGACAACATTTACGTGATTTTGATGCTTTCAATTTTTGCATTCCAAAAATTGCAAGTAGAATTAAAAACTTAAAAGTTAATGTCGTATTAAGAGAAGATTTCCGAAAAAAAATAAAGTCACATCCCTCAATTAAGTTTCACTCTAATATTAATGATTTTGAATTAAAATATTTTTATCAAGAAGCTAATTTATTGTTTTTGCCACTGTTAGATTCAACTGCATGTAATAGCTTACTTGAAGCAATGGCATGTGGTTTACCTATAATTACTACAGATGTTGGTGGTAATGCTGAATATTTAGCCAATACAAAGAATATATTATCACCAAAAAATGACAATGACTCCCTAATAGAGACTACAATTTCATTATTAAAAGATGATGCAGTTCTTTTAAATATGGGTAAACTGTCAAGAGAAAAAGCTTTAGATTATCGTTGGGAGATAATAGGTGACAAGCTTAAGAGTTTTTATAATGTTTTAACCAGTTTCTAAATTGAAAAATTTGATGAGTAAAACAGATGCAATTAAAAGATTTAAAATAGCAATATATTCTGGTACAGTACCAAGCACTACTTTTATAGAAATTCTTATTAAGGGGTTAGCAAATAAAAATGTAAAAGTGTATTTGTTTGGCAAAAAGACAGGGCCAATAAATTATAATAAATTAAAAAATATTAAAGTATATGCCATCCCATCTAATAGGATTTTTAGATTTATAATAACTTTTATTAGATCCATATTGTTATTATTAATATATCCAATTAGGTTTTATATTGTATTAAAGGAATTTTCAAAGTTTACTGGTATGTACTCAAAATGGAATTGGTGGTCTCGATATGTTCCTGTAGCCTTACATTTACCAGATGTTTTTCATGTACAATGGGCAAAAGATTTGCAGTATTGGTTTTTTTTAAAAGATAAATTTAACTGTAAAATTGTGTTAAGCCTTTTAGGGTCACATATCAATTATTCTCCTATTGCAGACCAAAATTTAGCAAAAAGATATAATGATCTCTTTCCAAAAGTAGATGCTTTTCATGCGGTTTCTAATGCGATTGCCTTGGAAGCGCAAAAATATCAAGCCCTTCCAGAAAAAATAAAAGTCATTCATTCTCCAATACAGCCTGCTACTTTTGATAATTTCAAAGAATATAAAAAGAAAACAAAAGGACCCTTAAAAATACTTTCGATTGGAAGACATCATTGGATAAAAGGCTATGGGTATGCCATAAGTGCTATTCAAGTTTTAAAAGAAAAAGGGATGGATTTTGAATATTCTATAATTGCACAAGGTATTGTCCCAGAGAATATAAGCTTTCAAGTAAATCAAATGGGATTGCAAAATGAAGTTCTGTTTTTAGAGGGGATGCCTCAAAAAAAGTTATTTAATGCAATGCAACACTATGATGTTTTATTCTTGCCTAGCCTAAATGAGGGTATCGCCAATGTAGTATTGGAGGCTATGGCCATAGGGTTACCTGTTATTTCCACTAATTGCGGAGGCATGGAAGAAGTAGTGAAGCCAAAAGAAACAGGCTGGTTAGTGCCAGTTAGAGACCCCGAAGCCTTGGCAGAAGCCATTATCGATGTATCTCAAACATCTGAGAGTGATTTACAGTATATTACACAACAAGCGCACTTATTAGTTAAGGCAGAATTTAATGCAGAAAATAGTATTAAAGAATATGAGGCTTTATATCAATCATTAATAAATTAGGCAGGGAAAATAGTATATTAGTACTCTTAAACTATGGAAGTTAAAACCCCTATAATTCCCTCAAAACAAATATTTGCAAAAAAGCAAGGAAACCATGAACTCGACCTTGAGGCCATTTGTGTTTTTGCTGCTATCGGTTTTTTCTTAGATCAAGATACCTATTGGAAGGATAAGCTAGTATTGTCTCCAGCATCTTTAATTAGTATTGATTCTGATTATAATTTACAGCAAACCAAGCCATGGTTTCAATGGCATTATTCTCCAAGGGACATTTCCTTTTCTCAGGCATTGGAGGAGTATGCAAGCCTATTTGAATCCATTGTAGCAGAACAGACTCAAAGCAAGAAAGTGATCTTACCCTTGTCTGGAGGTTTGGATAGTAGGACCCAGGCAGTAGCACTTAAGAATAATAACGCTGAGGTATTTAGTTATAGCTATCAATTTGAAAATGGATACGCCGAAACGAAAATAGCCAAACGAATAGCAAATGCCTGTCAGTTTGATTTTAAATCTTATACCATTCCAAAAGGATACTTGTGGAATAACATAGATGTTTTAGCAAAATTAAATAACTGTTATTCCGATTTTACGGCTCCTCGCCAAATGGCTATTTATGATGAATTTGATGCTATGGGCGATGTGTTTTCTTTAGGGCATTGGGGAGATGTGCTTTTTGATGATATGGGTGTGCCAGATGATATGTCTTTTGAAGAGCAAGTAGAAGTAATTTTAAAAAAGTTAGTAAAAAAAGGGGGAATGCCTTTGTCAGAATCATTGTGGAAATCTTGGAATTTAGAAGGTAATTTTAAAGATTATTTAAAGAATCGGATAACTTTTTTATTGGAAGGTATAGATATTAAGAATAATGCAAATGCTCAAATTCGAGCTTTTAAGAGTTTGTACTGGGCACCACGATGGACTTCTGTAAATCTTTCTGTGTTTAGTGCCAAAATGCCTATCACCTTACCCTATTATGACAATAGAATGTGTGAGTTTATCTGCACCGTGCCAGAAAAGTATCTTGCAAATAGGCAATTGCAAATTGAATATATAAAAACACGATCTCCAGAATTAGCAAAAATAGATTGGCAGGATCATCGTCCATTTAATTTAAATAATTATCATTTAAATAAAATACCATATAATCTGCCTTATAAGATTGTCAATAAGCTAAAAAGAGAAGTTGATGCTTTGATGGGTAAAAAATATGTACAACGTAATTGGGAATTGCAATTTGTAGGGAAAGAAAATGAAGAAAAATTAAAAAACCAACTTTTTAATTCTCAACTTGAAAATCTTATTCCTATGGAAATCATTAAAGAATATTATAAATTGTTTTTAAATAATAATAAAGTGCAAAATTCACATGCTATAAATATGTTATTGGTATTATCTAAATTTAATCAAAAGAATGACTAAGAAAATAAAAATTTTATTTACGATTTCAAATTTTGATACTTCAGGAAGTGGTAAGTCGGTTTATGATATGGTAAAAGGTTTGAATAGAAAGATTTTTGAACCTGAAGTCTGTTGTTTTCATAACAAAGGTGAATTATTTAAAGAGATGGGAAAATTAGATGTAAAGATTCATCTATTCACTTTTGCAACGCCCTACCGGCCTTTTTTAAGTTTTCCTTTTAGACTCTTTAAGGTTTATCAATTTTTTAAAACCCATAAATTTGACATCATACATTCATGGCATTGGAGTTCAGATTTTTCAGAACCTTTGGCAGCAAAGTTAGCTGGAATACCTTATGTATACACCAAAAAGGCAATGAGTTGGGGTAATAAGGCTTGGCGATGGAGGTCAAAATTGAGCACTAAGATTGTAGCAGTTAATGAAGATTTACTCCCGCAATTCTTTTCAGACATGCCAGATAAAATCATTCAAATCCCTTTATGTGTAGATGTTGATTTTTTTAAGCCTTTGCCCAAAAGTTATATTTCACCTGAAGGAATTAATTTTAAAAAAGAGGACTTTGTAATTTTATCTGTAGCTAATTTGGTAGCCGTAAAAGGTATTGAAGTTCTTATAGATGCCGTCATTAAATTAAATGATGATTCTATAAAAGTTATTATTGTTGGTGATGATAATAACGATTATGGGAATTCACTAAAGAAAGATTATGTGAATCGAAAGAATATTTTATTTCTAGGTAAACATTTAGATGTAAGACCCTACCTTGCTTTGGCAGATGTTTTTGTAATTCCAACTAAAGATGAAGGTAGAAAGGAAGGTTTACCCATTGCGCCTATGGAGGCAATGGCTACCGCTCGAATGGTTATAGGTTCAAATATCACGGGAGTTAGGGAAGTTCTAAAAGTTTTTCCAGATTGCTTGTTTCCTCCAAGTGATATAAATGAGTTAGCAACAAAAATTAAACAATGTAAGCAAATGATTCCAGCTGAAAGAGAAACCATTGCAAATGAAATGCGGGCTTACGTTGAACAGGAGTTATCCATAAGTAAGTTTATTTGTGAGCATGAAATTTTGTATAAGCAAATTAAAAAATAATTTGAGTGTTTAAAAGAAAAAGGAGCAAATAATTTCATCAAAAAGTTAATTGTTGATTTAAATAAAACTACAATTATTAATTTAATTAGGATTAAATACTATATATAATAATTTAAAATGCTTTTTAACTCATTAGATTTTGCGGTTTTTTTACCAATAGTTTTTGTTCTGTATTGGTTTATGGCAAAGGCTAATTTAAAATTACAGAACTTATTAATTGTTTTAGCTAGTTATGTGTTTTATGGTTGGTGGGACTATCGGTTTTTAAGTTTAATATTATTTAGTACACTAATAGATTATTTTATTGGATTGCGTTTGAATAAAACGAGTCTTACAATAAATAGAAAATTACTGTTGTGGGGGAGTATTGGTGTGAATGTTGGTTTATTAGGCTTTTTTAAATATTATAATTTCTTTATCGATAATTTTACTGTTGCATTTTCATTTTTTGGAAAAGCAATATCTCCAAATACATTAAATATTATTTTACCCGTTGGTATAAGTTTTTATACTTTTCAAACCTTAAGTTATACTATTGATGTCTATAAAAAGAAATTAAAACCAACTAATAATTTTGTGGCTTTTGCTGCATTTGTAAGCTTTTTTCCGCAATTGGTTGCAGGCCCAATTGAACGTGCAACTAATTTACTACCTCAGTTTTATAAAAAGAGAAAATTTGAATATAATAAAGCTGTAGATGGACTAAGACAAATACTATGGGGTCTTTTTAAAAAGATTGTGATTGCCGATAACTGTGCTACATATGTTAATATTATATTTGATAATTATACTGAATATTCAGGGAGCACTTTGTTTTTAGGGGGAATGTTTTTTGCCTTTCAAATTTATGGTGATTTTTCAGGATATTCAGATATCGCCATTGGAACAGCTCGATTATTTGGCTTTAATTTAAAACAAAATTTTGCTTTTCCTTATTTTTCAAGAGATATAGCAGAGTTTTGGAGACGCTGGCATATATCATTGTCTACATGGTTTAGAGATTACTTATATATTCCATTGGGAGGGTCTAGAGGATCTAAATGGAATCAAGTACGTAATGTGTTTATCATTTTTTTAGTAAGTGGTTTTTGGCATGGTGCTAATTGGACATTTATCATTTGGGGTGGTCTAAATGCCTTGTATTTTTTGCCCATATTATTATTAAAGAGAAATAGAATCAATACTAATGTGGTTGCTGAAAATAGCCTATTTCCAAGTATAATAGAAATATTTAAGATGCTAGCTACTTTTATACTTACAGTTATTGCTTGGATATTTTTTAGGTCGGAGAACATAATTCAAGCTTTTGATTATATTTATCGCATAGTAGATAAAACTTTATTATCTATTCCAATAGTAAGGCCATCTTTTTTATTGGTATTTATAATGTTTTTTTTGTCAGTTGAGTGGGTGGGTAGAAAAGATGCATTTGCTATTGAAAAGTTTTTTTTTAAAAAGCATAAAATAATCAGGATGAGTTTTTATGCCTTTTTGATATTTCTAATATTTATGTTTGTAAAAACTGAAGGAACAGTATTTATTTATTTTCAATTTTAAAAGATGTTTAATTTTTTTAAATCCATAGTTTCCTTTGCTTTTTTATTCATAATTTTCTATGTCGTTTTAATTTGTGTTTGGGGAGATTATGCACCTTTGTCATTTAAAAAAAATTTACAGTATAAATTAGGAAGCTATGGTCATATGTATTCTAGAATGCAAGAAATTAAAACAGTCAAAGATATTGATGTTCTATTTTTAGGTTCTTCACATACTTATAGAGGTTTTGATACAAGGATATTTAAAAATGATGGGTTTAAAGTTTTTAATCTAGGATCTAGCGCTCAAACACCTATACAAACAGAATTATTATTGAAAAGATATTTAGATAGCCTATCCCCGAAGATAGTTGTTTTTGAAGTTAATCCATTTAGTTTTTCTAGTGATGGAGTAGAATCATCTTTAGATTTATTTGCTAATGACAAGAATGATTTGTATTCAATAATTAATGCAGTCAGGATTAATCACATAAAAACCTATAATGTTTTAATTTATAGTTTTTATAGAGAATTGTTTAATATGAACAAAAAATTTGTCGAGCAAAAAGTCAAAAATGAAGATACTTATGTTGTTAATGGATATGTAGAAAAAAAAATGCGTTATTTTGTTGATAAACCAATTCAAAAATTACAAAGTAATATTAGTAAAAAACAAATTAGTGCATTTGAGAACATTCTCACAAAACTTAAAAATGAAGGGATTGAGTATTATTTAGTACAAGCTCCAATAACGAAATCTAGATATTTAAAAATAACTGGGACTAAAGACTTTGATGATTTAATGAAGGATAAAGGAACATATTATAATTTTAATTATATTTTAAATTTAACAGATTCTTTGCATTTTTATGATTCTCATCATTTAAATCAAGAAGGGGTGAAAATATTTAATAATGATTTAATTCAAAGAATATTAAAAAAAATAAATTACTTATTTTGAAAATAGGTCTTGTCTTATCAAAACCGCCTGGTTATTCAGAAACCTTTTTTATTTCAAAAATTAAGGGGTTGCAAGAAGGAGGTCATAGTGTTATGCTTTTTGTACAAAAAGAGGATAAAGAGTTTTCTTTATGTCCAGTTCTAGTAGCGCCAAAAGTCTTTAAAAAGAATTTACTTTTTCAATTAGGAAGCAATATTTTAATAGGAATAAAATTATTAGGGTATTTTAAGAGAGTACTTAAATTTATAAAATTAGAAAAAGAAGGGCATCGATCTAACAAACAAATTCTAAAAAATATTTTTAATAATTCTCATATATTAAGAGCAGATTTAGATTGGTTGCATTTTGGTTTTGCAACCATGGCTTTACAAAGCGAGTATGTAGCTAAGGCTATGGAAGCAAAGATGGCAGTTAGCTTTCGTGGTTTCGATATTGCAATTTATCCCCTAAAGCACGTTAATTGTTATCGTTTGTTATGGGAAAATGTGGATAAAGTTCATGCCATATCAGACGACTTAATTCAATTGGCATATAAGCAAGGGATGCCTGAAGAAACTCTATATGAAAAAATCACCCCTGCAATCGATATTCAAAAGTTTAAATGTGTTATTAAGAATCAAGATTTCCAAAAAAAAACCATTCAGTTTATAACAATAGCTCGATTACATTGGAAAAAGGGAATTATTAGCACGCTAGAAGCATTGGTAAAAGTTAAAGAAGCTGGTATCAATTTTACATATAATATCGTAGGAGAAGGAAGTGAGTATGAAAATATTGCCTTTGCTATTTACCAATTGGAATTATCTAATCATGTTAGATTCCTAGGTAGAAAGAATGCTGGTGAGATTATTAAATTATTAAAACAATCAAACATTTATATTCAATATAGTATTTCGGAAGGGTTTTGTAATGCTGTTTTAGAAGCACAGGCTTTAGGCTTATTATGTATAGCATCAGATGCAGAAGGATTGCAAGAAAATATTCTTCATAATAAAACAGGATGGATTGTCCCAAAAAGAAAACCAAATCTATTAGCTAAAACTATTATGGATGTGATACATTTACCCTTAGAGGAAAAGGAATGTATTTCAAAAAATGCACAGGAACGTATTGAGAAAAAGTTTACTATTGAAAAACAACAACAAGAATTTGTAAAATTTTATGGAACAAGTATTAGTTAAGATTTATAATATTTTCCCTAAGAACATTAGACAAAAAATTGGGAGGTCTAAATTCTTTACATTTTTAAGAAATTTTGTTTTAAAAAAAGGAAAGGTTTACAGAGAAAGCTACGTTTTTATCAAAAGACACTACGGTACTTATAAAGTTAGATTTAAATTTTATGCTTCTATTAAAACAGCTGCTAAAGCAAAGAAATCTGGTATAGAGAATACTATTATTAATAATTCCATATATATTTTAAATAAATTTAAAAAACATGATAATGATTGTATAGTTTTAGATATAGGTTCAAATTTTGGTTATTTAAGTTTAGTATGGTCTCAGACTATATCTAAAAATAATGGTAAAATAATTGCTTTTGAACCTAATATAGAAGTTATTAAATCTCTTGAAAAATCTATCTTCGATAATAACTTGAAAAGTATTATTTCCACAGAAAACTTGGCAGTAGGAAATAAAACAGAGGTGATTAAATTGTATTTAAATAATACTACTTCTAATGTCATTGAATCAAATTCAAACCAAAATCATATTCAAATTGATATGATTAAAATTGATAGTTATTTTAAAGATAAGTTAAAAAAATGTGATTTAGTTAAAATTGATGTGGATGGAATTGAATTTGATATATTAAATGGTTCTCGAGAATTAATTAAAGAATTTCATCCAATTTTTATTGTTGAAACTAATAATGATAATCGTATAATTGAATTTTTCATCCAACAAAATTATAAAATTTTAAATATGAAACTAAAACCAATTATTGAAGGAGAACTCCCTTTAAATGTTTTCTGTATTCCAAAACTATAAAAAGTGTTATTTACTTTTATAAAATACTTACAACCAACTAATTATTTTGCTTTATTTAAAAAGGATCATACTAGTGTATTTCCTATACCTAAAAGTTTTCCAAAAAAAATCCAACAACAACTTATCTTGGATAATGAGTATTCTTCTAATCATGCACAAGAATACGATTTGTCTTGGCAGGCAATACAAAAGGGATATGTGGGAAATGCCAAAACCTATACTAGTTTTAAAAAGCTTCCCTTAATAGATGAATACCATTTTTTAAGAAAATATTTTAACTCACTCTGGGCAACTTATGTATTGTTAATTCGCTTATTAAGTTTTAAAAACCCCTTTAAAGAAATTTCTGCTTGGTATATCACTAGAAAAATACAACGGAGTGATTACCTTAAAACTCCCATTTTACATGAAGAATGGGGTGGTTTTGGATCTTCATTATTAAAAGAAAATCCATTAGTTTCGGTAGTGATTCCAACACTCAATCGTTATCAATATTTAAAGGATGTTTTAGAAGATTTAGAAAAGCAAGAGTATAAAAATTTTGAGGTGATTATCGTAGATCAATCAGAGCCTTTTCAAAAAGAATTTTATAAAGATTATAATTTAGATATACATCTTATCCACCAAGAAGAAAAAGCTTTATGGCTGGCTCGTAATACAGCCATAAGAGGATCAAAAGGTGACTTTCTATTATTTTTTGATGATGACAGTAGAGTGGAAGCAAATTGGATTACTAATCATATAAAATGTATTGATTTTTTTAAAGCGGATATATCATCTGGTGTATCCATTTCAACAATAGGAGCAGAAGTGCCAAAAAATTATTCCTTTTTTAGAATATCCGATCAATTAGATACAGGAAATGTGTTAATTAAAAAAGATGTGTTTAGAACTATTGGATTATTTGATCGACAGTTTGAAAAGCAACGTATGGGAGATGGAGAATTTGGGTTGCGTGCTCATTTACAAGGTTTTTTAAATATATCAAATCCTTATGCCCAACGATTACATTTAAAGGTAAACACTGGTGGTTTGAGACAGATGGGATCTTGGGATGCCTTTAGAACAAAAAAATGGTTTGCGCCTAGGCCTATCCCAAGTGTGTTATATTTGTTTAGAAAGTATTATGGTGTAAAACGAACCTGGTATGCTTTATTAAAAACGATACCACCTTCTATTATACCTTATCGTTTTAAAAGGAATAAAAAAGTGATGGTGCTAGGAGCTTTTATTTCAATATTGATTTTTCCAATTATTATATTGCAAGTGATTGTTTCTTGGAGAAAGGCAAGCCTAAAATTAAATGAAGGAGCTATAATACAACGTTTGTAATTTGAATAGTGAGGGGTGAATAGTGAGATTGCCGCGTCGTACCCTCCTCGCAATGACATTCAATTTATGATAAAACTAGAAAAATAATGTCTTTACGAACGCAGTGAAGTAATCTCATGAAATTTACTTAGTTTTTTCATCAGTTCACCACCTCGTATCCTCCTCATAATGAGAATGAAAAAATAACGGCAAAACTATCAATCACTCTAAACTTATTTTTAACTTGTGCTCTTGAAAAACAAATCCATACTTTTTCTTAGTTCGGAATTTCCACCACAACCTGGAGGAATAGGAAACCATGCCCATCAATTAGCATTAGCACTTGTTAGTGAAGAGAAAAAAATTACTGTTATTGCAGACAGACGGTCTTTTGATGGAAAACCAGAAAAAGAATTTGATACTAGATTGCCTTTTAAAGTGGAGCGTGTCCAACGTAAAAAAATTATCTTTCTGTCCTATTTTGATCGTTTTCTAAAATCTTTGAAACTTATAAAAAGTGTCGATACTGTAATTGCTTCTGGTAAATTTTCTTTGTGGATGGTCTATTTTCTAAAATTATTTTATCATAAAAAATATATTGCCATCATTCATGGTAGTGAAGTCCTTTTGTCTAATAAATTATTACGAAAATTTACCAATAGTAGTTTGATAAAATTCGATACTATTATAGCAGTTTCTAATTATACTAAAAGTTTAATTAGTGATTTAAAATTGGATAACATTACAGTAATTCCAAATGGATTCACTATTTCAGAAAAGCAAACTGTGAACTCAATTTATAAAAACCCTGAAAAATTAAATTTAATAACCGTAGGTAATGTTACTCAGCGTAAAGGACAACATAATGTAGTGCGTTCACTTCCTTTGTTATTAGAAAGTTATCCAGACTTACAATATCATATTGTTGGTATTCCTACCGAAAAAGAAAGAATTGAGACTCTTGCTAAAGAATTGGGAGTTGCCAAACATATTACATTTCATGAAAAAGTTTCTGAAGATAAAAAATGGGAATTGTTAGTTTCATCTTCCATATTTATCATGCTTAGTGAAGCCACATCTGATGGAGATGTCGAGGGCTTTGGAATTGCTATTTTAGAAGCCAATGGGTTAGGGATTCCTGCCATTGGGTCAAAAGGATGTGGAATTGAAGATGCGATTAATGATGGTTTTTCGGGTGTTTTAGTAGATGCCCAACAACCTATCGAGGTCTTTAATGCATTTGCAAAAATTAATAATAATTACATAGAGTTTTCTGAAAATGCAATCCAATGGTCCCAAAATTTTAGTTGGGATAGCATTGTAAAACAATATTTAAAAGTATTGGATAAATGAAACGAGCATGTTAAAATGTTTATCCCCCAAGGAAATGAATAATAGCGAACAGCATGTGACCAATTTAATAAAATTATTATAGACACATGAAATTAGTTATTATATCACATACCGAACATTATAAAAATGCCGATGGCACTATAGTAGGATGGGGCCCGACTATTAATGAATTGAATCATTTACTCTCTGTTTTTGATGAAATTACACATGTTGCCATGTTGCATCCCGGAACACCACCGCCTAGTTCCTTAGCCTATGTTTCTTCTAGGATTAATTTTATTGCATTACCGCCACTTGGTGGAAAATCGGTTTTTAGTAAACTGAAATTAATTACAAATGCTCCAAAAGTAATTTCGATAGTTTCAAAAGCGATTAAGGAGTCTGATGTTTTTCAACTTAGGACCCCAACAGGAATTGGAGTTTTTTTAATACCCTATTTAACTTGGTTCGTAAAAACAAAGGGATGGTATAAATATGCGGGAAATTGGAATCAAGAAAATCCATCATTGGGCTATCGATTACAACGTTGGATGTTAAAAAAACAAAAGAGAATAGTTACTATAAATGGAAAGTGGGAAAATCAACTTGAACAATGTCTTACTTTTGAAAATCCTTGTTTGACATTAGAGGATTATAAAAATGGAGTCCAAATGGTTTCAGATAAAAAATATAATGCACCTTGGTCATTTTGTTTTGTAGGAAGGTTAGAAAAGGCAAAAGGTGTGGAACGCATCATCCAAGCTTTTTCAGCATTAAATGATGAATATAAAAGCAGGGTAGCTTATGTCAATTTTGTAGGAGATGGAGATGAATTGGAGTATTTTAAAAGCCTTGGAGCAAAAAGTGGTGTACAAATGAATTTTCTTGGATTTTTAAGGAGGGATAAGGTTTTTGATTTATATAAACAATCTCACTTTTTTTTATTGCCCTCCACTGCTTCTGAAGGCTTTCCAAAAGTAATTGCAGAGGCGATGAACTTTGGTTGTATCCCAATTGTTTCTAATGTTTCCAGTATTGGTCAATATATCAATGAAACAAATGGATTTATAATTACTCCTACTACTTCAGAAAAACTAAAAGGAATGCTTACTTTAATTTTTAATGAAAAAGAAAGTATTCTTCAAGAAAAAGCAAAATTAGCTTCCAATGTTTCCATAAAGTTTACTTTTGATAATTATAATAAGAGAATAATAGAAGAAATTATTAATATTAATTGAAGAAGATTTTAAAAAATAGAGATCAGGTTTTTGTTGCTATTCTATTCCATATAGGATTGGGTATTGTCGCCTATTTATTTAGACCGTTTATGATGCTTTATTTAGTAGCTATAATTCCTTATTTTTTATTGCGTATAGTAAATAGTACCCCCAATAATAGAGTAAAAGAAGTCTTGATTGCTGCTGCTTATGTGGCAGGTGCGGAGGTTTTTTTTAGAATGACCAAAGCCTATTTTCTATATGAAACAGGAAAGTACTTAGTCATGTTTTTTATTGTTGTAGGATTGTTTTATGACGGTTTTAAACAAAAGGCATATCCTTATGCTTTGTTTTTATTATTATTAATTCCTGCTATTTTGGTTTCTTATGATAATATAAGTTATGATGTTAACTTTAGAAAAGCAGTCTTATTTAATTTAAGTGGTCCCTTATGTTTAGCTTTTGTTGCGATTTATACGTATGGAAAAACGCTTACTTATAAAGACTTTTTAAACGTTTTAAATTTTGTGGTATACCCTATCATAGCTATGTTGGTGTATATTATTTTATATAGACCCGATTTAAGAGATACTATCACAAATACGGCTGCAAATGCAGCATCTTCAGGAGGATATGGTCCTAACCAAGTAGCCACAGCTTTGGGATTAGGGATATTTATATTATTCTCAAGGTTGTTAATACCCTATACTAATAAGGGAATACAATATTTAATGATGGGTTTTTTAATAGTAATGACCTTTAGAGGGGTTTTAACATTTGCTAGAGGTGGAATTTTAACTGCAGTAATTATGATTGTAGCTTTTATAATTATTTATTTTTCTTTTACTAATTTGAAATCGAAAGGAACTTCTATTTTGAAATTAGTTGGAGTTGTTGGAGTTGTTGGCCTTATATGGATGATGAGTTTACTACAAACAGGAGGCTTAATTGAAAATAGATATACAAATAAGGATGCCTTGGGGAGAGAAAAGGAAGATATTTCCACAGGAAGAGTAAAATTAATTTCCACAGAGATAGAGGCTTTTAAAACGAATCCTTTTCTTGGTATAGGTGTTGGACAGGTGAAAGGCTATTTTATTAAAGAATTGGGTCTTAATTTGCCAACTCACAACGAAGTAACCAGAATGCTTTCTGAACATGGGATCTTTGGTGTTTTTGCTTTAATGATTCTTATTATTGTGCCTATATTAAATAACCCCTTGGGTGTAAAAAACATTTACTTTTACCCACTATTGCTATTCTGGCTCCTTACCATTAGCCATTCTTCCATGCGTATTGCCGCTCCTGCATTTATCTATGGATTAAGTTTAATAACCATAACACGTGAAAAAAAGACTGCTCTACATAGGTAATCAATTATCCAGTAAAAAGGATACGGTAACAACGATAGAAACACTTTCTGGATTATTAAGAAATGAAGGATATCAAATTATTGTAGCTTCAAGTATTCAAAATAAAGCATTGAGGATGTTGGATATGCTTCGGAAAACTTTTAAAAATAGAAATAAGTTAGATGTCGTTTTAATAGATACTTATAGTACTCAAAACTTTTATTATGCAGTAGGGGTTGCTAAATTATGTAGGGTTTTTAAAATCCCATATATCCCAATTTTACATGGAGGTAATCTACCCAACCGGCTTAAAAATTGCCCACGATTATCTCAACAACTTATTAAAGGCGCGAAAACAAATGTATCACCTTCTAACTATCTGATAGAGGCTTTTAAAAAGGGAGGGTATTCCAATCTTACTTATATTCCAAATTCCATAGAAATTGATAACTATCCCTATTTACAGCGAGAAGAAATTAAAGCTAAATTATTATGGGTAAGATCATTTTCTGAAATATACAACCCTTTGTTAGCTATTGAAATCGTTGAAAAATTACTGGATAATAATATAGCTGTTGAATTATGTATGATAGGCCCTGAAAAAGATAGGTCATTAAAAAAATGCAAAGAAATTGTTGCACAAAGAAATCTACCAATAACCTTTACCGGGCTATTACCTAAAAAAGAATGGATTACTCAATCCAAAGGGTTCGATATCTTTATTAATACTACCAATTTTGATAATACCCCAGTGAGTGTAATAGAAGCAATGGCTTTGGGAATACCAGTTATTTCAACTGATGTTGGAGGAATTCCTTTTTTAATTGAACATCAAAAAACAGGAGTTTTAGTTCCTCCAATGAATGCACAATTATTTGTTAATGAAATAATAGAACTTTTAAATCACCCAGAAAAAGCGAAAGGGATGGCTGGAAATGCACGAAAAGAAGTAGAGAAATTTGATTGGTTGGTAGTGAGAGATTTATGGAAAAAGTTGTTAAAATAATTATTTATATAACTTAGAATACTTTATAAAGATTGTAATTTAGCGGAGCTATAAAATTAATTAATGAAAATATTAGTAACAGGAGCTGCTGGATTTATTGGCTCTCATACAGCAGAAAGATGTAAAGAAATAGGGCATGAAGTGATAGGGGTCGATAACTTTTCTCCTTATTATGATATTTCTCTTAAGAAATTGAATGCTAAAACACTTTTAAATAAAGGGATTGAAGTTATAAAACTAGATCTTCGAACGGATAATTTAATAAATAAGTTACCAACTGATGTCGATTATATAATTCATTTTTCTGCACATCCTGGTATATCAGATGCATCCACATTTGAAGATTATTTGTCTAATAATATTATCGCTACCCAACAATTACTTAATTGGGCTTTAAGTTTATCAAAAAGGCCTTATTTTATTAATATTGCTACCTCTTCTATTTACGGTTTAGAAGCGACTCTTTCCGAAAAAGAAGCTCCTTTACCGGCTTCATGGTATGGCATTACAAAATTGGCTGCAGAACAATTGGTACTTTCCTATACGAGAAGAAAAATAATCAAAGGGACTTCACTTAGATTATTTTCTGTTTATGGGCCAAGAGAACGCCCTGATAAACTTTATACAAGATTAATAGATTGTGGCTTGAACACTAAAGTTTTTCCTTTATATGAGGGAAGTGAAAAACACTTGCGAAGTTTTACCTATGTGCAAGATATTGTTGATGGAATTGTAAGTGTACTTGGAAAAGAAGACAAATGTAACGGAGAAATTTTTAATTTAGGAACCGAAGAGGAAAATACTACGGCAAAAGGAATTGAAACTGTAGAAGAAATATTAGGTGTGAAAATTGAAATGAAATTAAACCCAGCTCGACTCGGGGATCAATCAAGAACAAAAGCTAATATAACTAAGGCCCGTGAGGTATTAAATTATAATCCAACTACTTCATTAAAAAAAGGAATAGAGGAACAAGTTAACTGGTTTAAGAATAATTTTATATCAGATAATTAATTGGAAGTTTAATGAATTTTCGCATAATTATTTAAAAGTGTGCATGCTAAAGTAGAAGTGTTAAATTAGAGAAAAGTAAAGCAACATGGATTTAGAGTTTTAAACGAATAAAACCCTACTTTTGAACTTAACTGCTAAAACCTATAATGTCTCAAAAATCAAGCATACATTTTGATATTTCAGAACGTAAAATACTACTTCGTTTCTTTGATATAATTAGTGTTTTATCCCTACTCTACTTAGTAGGACTCATATTTGATTTTGATTATTTTAAAATAAACGAAGAACACTGGGTATGGTCTATAGTATTAGCTTTATACCTTACTATTTTTGCGACAATATTTGAATTATATAACTTGCAAAAAGCTAGTAAATTCGAAACTGTTATTCAAAATGTAATACTAACCTCTTCTGTAACCGTATTATTTTATCTATTAACTCCTTTTTATACACCAGAGCTACCAGAAAATAGGCTTCAGATTATTTATTTTTATATTTCAATAAACCTCTCTTTATTTATTTGGCGTTATGCTTATATCGTACTTATTTCTGCTCCTAGATATTTTAAAAGAGTGCTTTTATTGTGTAATATAGAAGATTTAGATACTATAATTACTTCGCTTCATAAATCGGATCCTAATTATAAAGTTATTGGCTTTATTAGTACAGGATCTAATAATTCTTCTCATTTTCAATCGGAAAATTTATTGCGTTTCAATTCTGAAAACGTTACAGATACAGTAGAGAAAAATTTAATATCAGAGATTGTGGTAGCTCCATCTCAAGAAGGAAGCATTACAGTTTCTCTTAATAACCAACTTATCAATCTTTTAGAAAATGGAGTTCCTATACGAGAATATACTCAGGTTTATGAAGAAATTACACATAGAGTTCCAGTACAACATGTAGATAAAGATTTTTATAGATATTTTCCATTTAGCAGAAGTAATCAAAACAAATTATACCTGTTTTTTCACAGAGTTTTAGATTTATTATTTTCGATTATAGGATTAACCTTTGGCTTATGTATTTCTCCTTTTATTATTATAGGAAATTTATTTGCAAATAAGGGGCCATTATTTTATACCCAGCAAAGAGTGGGTATTAATGGAAAACACTTTAAGATATTCAAGCTTCGAAGTATGATCGTTAATGCAGAAAAAGATGGAGCGGTATATGCCTCAAAAAAGGATGTTAGAGTTACCAAATTTGGGCGTTTCTTAAGAAAATCCCGTTTCGATGAAATCCCTCAATTTATCAATGTTATTCTAGGCGATATGAGTGTTATTGGCCCAAGGCCAGAACGTCCAGTTTTTGTAAAAGAACTTTCTGAAAAGATTCCCTTTTATGAAATAAGACATATAGTAAAGCCTGGAGTTACTGGTTGGGCTCAAGTAAATGCTAAATATGGGGAGACCCAAGACGATACTCTCGAAAAACTACAATACGATCTATACTACATAAAACACCGAAGTTTTTTTCTAGATATAAGTATTGTGTTTAAAACATTAAGCACCATTATATTCTTTAGAGGGCAGTAAAACAATATTGAATTCAATAGTTATCTTAAATTGTCGTTATAAAATAAAACAATCCAATGAATTTTAAATTTTTCCATTATATATTTTTTATGTTATTGAATTTTTCCGCAATATCACAAAACGAGATAAATCAATTAGATGACCAAGGGAAGCGGCATGGAGTATGGGTGAAAATGTATGAAGGGACAGACCAAATAAGATATAAAGGCAATTTTAAACACGGAAAAGAAATTGGAGTGTTTAACTATTACTGTAAAGATTGTAAGAACAAACCTATCATAATAAAAACCTTTAAGGAACAAGACAAAACTGCTCAAGTAGTTTATTTAACTAAAAAAGGGAAGGTTATTTCTGAAGGAGCTATGAAAGGTAAAAATCGCATTGGAGAATGGGTTTATTATCATGAGAAATCCAATAATGTGATGACTAGAGAACACTATGTAGATGGTAAATTAGAAGGTATAAAAACAACCTATTATCTCCATCAAAAAATCACCGAAGAGCTTACTTTTAAAAATGGAATAAAAGAAGGGCTTAATAATTATTATTCTCCAGATGGGGTACTTCTTAAAAAACTAATCTATAAAAACGACCAATTGGAAGGAGCGGCATTTTATTATGATTCTAATGGAGAGATTATTATTGAAGGAAATTATAAAAATGGAAGAAAAGATGGTCTTTGGAAATATTATAATGAAGGTAAATTAACTAAAGAAGAAACATATCCCAAGTCTTAACAAAACCTTATAAATTTTCATTCCTACTAGATTTTTAAAACCTTGAAGGTTTCCTATCTTTGCAGCTTAATTTTTTTTATATGAAACGCGTTGTCGTTGGACTTAGTGGAGGAGTAGATTCTAGTGTTGCAGCTTATCTTTTAAAAGAGCAAGGCTATGATGTTATTGGGCTATTTATGAAGAATTGGCATGACGATTCTGTTACTATTTCTGATGAATGTCCTTGGTTAGACGATAGCAACGACGCCATGATGGTTGCTGAAAAGTTGGGAATTCCATTTCAAACCGTAGATTTAAGCGTTCAATACAAAGAAAAGATTGTGGATTATATGTTTCGTGAATACGAGATGGGAAGAACACCAAATCCGGATGTACTTTGTAATCGTGAAATAAAATTCGATGTTTTTTTAAAAATAGCATTGGAACTTGGTGCAGATTATGTCGCTACAGGACATTATTGTAGAAAGGATGTGATAGAAAATAATGGAATTGAAACCTATCAATTATTAGCGGGAAAAGACCCTAATAAAGACCAATCCTATTTTTTATGTCAATTGTCTCAAGAGCAATTGTCGAAAACATTATTTCCTATTGGGGAAATTTTAAAACCGGATGTTCGTAAAATAGCAAAGGAACAAGGATTAATTACTGCCGAAAAAAGAGATTCTCAAGGCCTATGTTTTATAGGTAAAGTTCGTCTTCCAGAATTTCTTCAACAGAAATTAAAACCCAAAGAAGGAAAAATTATAGAGATTTCTTCAGACTTTTCAGCCTATAAAAAAGAAATTCCTGAATTTAATTCAGAAGAAGAAAAAAATAAATTTCTTTCCCAAAAACCTAGCTATGTAAAAGAAGATGGGAAGATTGTTGGTACACACCAAGGTGCGCATTATTTTACAAAAGGACAACGTAAGGGATTGGCAGTAGGAGGGACTAAAGAACCATTATTTGTAATAGATACCGATGTAAATGAGAATATAATTTATGTGGGACAAGGCAAAGACCATCCTGGATTATATAGAAATGGATTGTTTGTAAAACAAGAAGAAATACATTGGGTTAGAAAGGACAAAAAATTACAAGATGGAGATACTCTTGATGTAATGGCTCGTACTAGAAAAAGCAACTCTGAACAAAACAAATTCAGGACTTTATATTATCTTTGAAAATCCACAATCTGCAATCACTGAAGGTCAATTTGTTGCCTGGTATAAAGGTGAAGAATTGCTTGGGAGTGGAGTAATTTCTTAAAAAAAAAAGCTATGAAAAAATTATTATTTTTATTTACGATTTTGTTAATTCAACAAAGTTATGGACAAACACAAGATGCTTGGGTGTTTTTTGCAGATAAAGAAAATGTAGAAGAATCTTTAGCAGATCCAATAACCATACTTACACAAGAGGCAATAGACCGTAAGCTATTACAAAACACTCCTATAGATGCAAGAGATGTTCCAGTTAACGAAGCGTATATTTCTCAAGTAAAAGATGCAACTGGTATAACTGTATATTCAAAATCTAAATGGATGAACTGTGTATATGTTATAGGTACAGAGTCTAATATTGAAGATTTATTAAACCTTCCCTTTGTTATAGATATAGAGTATGCAGACAAAGATTTAAATTTATTTCCAGGAGAACCTATAGAAGACAAGTTTTCTATAGAAAATGAAACAAATAGAATTGTATACAATTATGGAGGAGCAGCAAACCAAATTGAAATGCTATCGGGAGATTTTTTACACGAATTAGATTATGCTGGCGAGGATATGATTATAGCAGTCTTAGATGCTGGTTTTCCTTCAGTAAATACTAACCCTGGATTTGCAGATATGGTAAATGAAGGAAGATTATTAGGAACTTACGATTTTCAAGCTAGAAGCACTAATGTGGATGGGACTAGTTCTCATGGGACAAAAACTTCTAGTGATATTGGTGGTTTTTTACAAGATCAATTTGTAGGTACAGCTCCACAAGCTTCCTATTACTTTTTTGTTACCGAATATACTCCAACAGAAACACCTTTAGAAGAAGCACATTGGGTGGAAGCATTAGAAAGATCTGATAGTTTAGGGGTAGATGTGGTAAACACATCTTTGAGCTATAAAGGATATGATAACAACAATTATACACATACTTATGAAGATTTAGACGGGCAAACTACTTTTGCAGCAAGAGGAGGAAACATTGCTTTTGATAAAGGAATGATTTTAGTTTGTTCTTCAGGGAATAGTGGTTCTTCTGGCTCTCCATTTCCTGGAACCCCTGCAGATTCTCCAGGAGTATTAACTATTGGAGCGGTAGATTCAAATGGCAACTATGCTTCTTTTAGTTCATATGGACCAACAACAGACGGGAGATTAAAACCAGATATAATGGCACAAGGATCTGGTTCAGCAGTTATTGATACTAACGGTAATGTAGATTATAGTAGTGGAACTTCTTTTAGTTCTCCAATTATGGCTGGTGTTGTAGCTTGTTTATGGCAATCTAGACCAGAAGTGTCAAATGGTAGTGTTATGCAAGTTGTTAGAGAATCGGCACACCTTTTTAATAATCCTACAAATCAAATGGGTTATGGGATTCCAAATTTTGAAGATGCTTATAATGCATTAGAAATACTGGCTAATGAAAATGACTTCTTATTGTCTAATTTTGCATTATATCCAAATCCTGTTTCCTCTAGAATTAATATTTCATTTCCACAACAAATTCAAAATGCACAATTTACGGTACATTCTATTTTAGGAAAAGAGATATTAACAACTCAAATATCTACTACAAATAATGTAGTCGATATAGAAACATTAACTGCAGGAATGTATATCGCTACGATTACTTCTAATAATAAGAGTATTAGTTTTAAAGTAATCAAGGAATAGTGCAAAATAAAATTACGGAACTTTTTAACATCCAACACCCAATTGTTCAAGGAGGAATGATTTGGGTGAGTGGATGGAGATTAGCAAGTGCCGTAAGCAATGCTGGAGGATTAGGCTTAATAGGTGCAGGCTCTATGTACCCAGAAGTTTTAAGAGAACATATTATAAAGTGTAAGAAGGCTACAACAAATCCTTTTGGAGTTAATGTGCCAATGCTTTACCCCAATATTGAAGAAATCATTCAGATTATTATCGATGAAGGAGTGAAGATTGTTTTTACTTCGGCAGGTAACCCTAAAACACATACCACAAGATTAAAAGAGAATGGTCTTACCGTAGTTCATGTGGTAAGTAGTGTAAAATTTGCATTAAAAGCACAAGATGCAGGTGTAGATGCTGTTGTTGCAGAAGGATTTGAAGCAGGAGGTCACAATGGACGTGAAGAGACCACAACTTTTACTTTAATCCCAATGGTGAAGGAAAAATTAAAGATTCCTTTAATTGCAGCAGGAGGAATAAGTAACGGACGTGGAATGTTAGCTGCAATGGTTTTAGGTGCAGATGGGGTACAAGTTGGAAGTCGTTTTGCTGCAAGTGAAGAATCAAGTGCGCATCAGGATTTTAAAGAAATGATTGTTAAAGCAAACGAAGGTGATACTCTATTAACATTGAAAGAATTGGCTCCTGTACGCTTACTTAAAAATAGTTTTTTTGACGAACTGATGGAGCTCTATAAAACCAAACCTTCAAAACAAGAATTACTTGATTTATTGGGTAGGGCAAGAGCTAAAAAGGGAATGTTTGAAGGAGATTTAGAGGAAGGTGAACTAGAAATTGGCCAAATTTCAGGTATGATAAATGAAATTAAACCGGCTGCAGAAATTATTGTAGATATGGTTTCTGAATTTGAAATCTTAAAAAATAATATTCAGAATTTATAAAAATTTATTTGAAGCTAAAAATTTCAAATATCTTTCATTCTTTCAAAAGACTTTTTTCTATCAAACAAATAGCGATAAGTGCTATGTACCTTGCAAATATCTCCCCCCACCTGTTTAATTACTAGAATCATTTTTCTGTTAAAATCACCTATGCCTTTTATCTCGGTAACTGGATACTTATTAGAAATATTGTGTAATGTGTCAAGAGACGCAAGTATAATAGCGCCATCAACCCCTTTTCCTTGATGTTCTGGAATTACACCAAAAATAATACCAAGCATTTTCTGATTTTTACTGAACCTTTTATACCATAAAAATTTCAGCTTTCCTATGAAGTCCAATTTTCCATTTACATGTTTTAAAATTTGATTGGCATCTGGAATATTGAAATAAAATGCAATGGGATCTTCTTTATAATAACCTAACCAAATTATTTTTTCTTCTAAAATGGGTTTTAATTGGTTGATGATAGCTTCTCCTTTTTCTTGTGTCATTTCTGAAACACCATTATGACCTACCCAAGCTTTATTATAAATGCTAATAATGTCTTTGGTTTGTTTTTTGAACTTTTTCATACTGAAGTGTTCAAAAGTATAATTAGGATCTTTTTTTATAATATCTGCCTTATATTCTAATCTGTGGTGAATAGGATCTAATACTTTTCTTGTAAAAGTATATTGGTCAAAATAATTTTGAAACCCATAATTTTCAAATAACTCTTGATAATATGAAAAATTATAATTGCATTGGTAATTTGGATCTAAATCAAAGCCTTTGGTTAATAATCCCCACCATTTATCACGATCACCAAAATTAATGGGTCCATCCATTGCTTCCATGCCCATTTCTATTAACCATTGTTTACTAGTATCAAAAAGAATATTCGCTGCTTCTTGATTGTTAGTACATTCAAAATAACCTAATCCACCTGTGGGTTGCTTATTATCTTTTGTAGCTGTTCTATGATTAATAAATGCTGCTATACGGCCTATTACCTTATTGTTATCTACTAGAATCCATCTTGTGCATTCCCCATTTTTAAAATCACTGTTTTTATTAGGATTAAAAATAGCCTCTATTTCATTGTCAATAGGCCTAATCCAAGCGCTTTCATATTTATATAAATCAATAGAGAGGGTTATAAATCTCTTTGCGTCCTCTTTTGTTTTAACTTCTATTAAATTCATAGATTATATAACATACAATTGATTGTTAAATATTTATTTTTTTGCCCAAGAAACTTCTTTATATTCCTCATTTCGGGAAGCAAACTCACGGTTTTTCACAAGAAGATAATCTTTGTTTATTTCCCTGCTTCGATAACCCATTAAATGAAAAAATTGTTTGGCAAATAACCAAGTAATTTTCCGGTTCACTAATAGAGCATCATGCTTTTCTGTTTGCCACTTAATTCCTGGTAAAATGGCTAATATGCGATCAAATCTTATGTTTCTTAATGTTTTGGATAAGCTAAGGAAAATAGGTGGTATTTTTCGAATAGAAAAGAAGCCATCATTTCCTTGATTTTGGTATTGTGGCATCAACATTCTTCCAGATTTTTCGGCATATACAATAGAACCATTGCTTTTTGCTAATTCTTGTCCTTTATTGATATGTTGAAAATTTAAAAAGCCAGGATTCATCTTAAAGATTTCCTCTTCCTTAATTTTATAGTGAAAATAAATTTCAAATATATCCTGAGTATCAACCGAAGTTTTGGCAAGAATATCGTGATATTTTTGAAAGTTAAAAGTATCTATAGCAATACTTTCTGTATATAATAAAGACAAATATATAAAAGCAATATGGTTTTCAATAGATGATAAATCATCATGTTGTCCTCCTTCAAACCCAAATGCTACATAACCTAACTCATTGATATAACTAAGTAATGGGCCTTCTAAATATTCTTCAATTCCTAAAACAATTGGAATAGGATATTGTTTTGTAAAAGCTCTATTTAAAAGACTATCGTTAACCGTTAAAAAAGGAATAGTTTCACTTGAAGTTGTGTGAAGATCCATAAAATAAAAAGGACCGCTTTCCTTTTTTAAAATAGTCGATAAAGTACTGTAAATGTCTAATTGCTGGAGAATGTCTTTATCGTCTTCATTAAAAACTCCATCATTAATTTTATGCATCCTATCGCTAGTCCATATTCTGTTTAAATCTTGATGATGATAACGAGTGCCTTCTTCTAAGGCGGTAAGGTTACCACTTAAAGCATAAATAGTTCCATGAATTGGAGTGTTTTTTTCTTTTAGTTCCTCTAAAACTTGCTGTAATGCAAATATTCCAGATGGTTCATTGCCATGAATCCCAGCTGTAAAAATTAATGTTGGTCCAGGATGTGATCCTACTATTTTACCTATAATACGATTTACTTTTATCGTTTTATGTAGGGCTTTACTAAAAACATTTGTCATTATTATGCAATTATATCCTTGATGGTGATAATCCCTACTAAGCTTTTATCTTGGACAACTGGAAGGCATCCAATATCATTAATTTTCATAAGATGAATAGCTTCTAATATCTTGGTTTCGGGGTGGACAATGTAAACATTTTTCATCATAATATCAGCAACAACACTATCTATATCATTGTCTTTATATTTCTCTAGGTGAGCCCAAGTTAAAAGACCTGTTAATTCCCCTTTTGTGTTTTCAACAGGAACATGACGAACTTCTTTCCATTCCATAATATTAATAGCTAAATCGGCCAAATCATTTTCTTGAACCGTAAATAATTGAGTCGACATCACATGCCCTACTAAATGAGCATCTTGGTAATTATTTGGCGATTTATCAAACATAGGCCATTGATGAACAGGAAGCCCATTTTCTTGGTTTTTATACATTTGCTTTGTCAAAACACCTAATGCATCGTCTTGTTTTAATGTTTTTCTTAAGTGCCGGTAATTTGCCACTTTCCATTGTGCTCCCGTATTACCTTCAGCTCTATCTTTTATAATTCCTAATAAACGGTCTATGTCTTTATTATTTATAGAAGCTTTTTTTAATCCCTCTTTTGCTATTGGTATCAGTTCATTAATTATTAAATCTCTGAGTAAAATTTCTTTTCCCATCCAAGTCATTACAGATTCTTTACCTGTTCTTGCTGCCTTTATAAAATTTGCTTTGGCATCTTTAAAATCCATTTGACTAGGCATATCATCAAATTTAGAAGGTCTACCTTTCATTAAACCCACCCAAAATGCAAAATTCGCCATTTCATCTAGGATAGTTGGGCCAGAGGGTATATATCTATTTTCGATTCTTAAATGAGCCTTACCGTTTCCTACTCCATAGCAAGGGCGATTCCAACGATAAACAGTACCGTTAAAGGTACATAAAGCTTCTAGTTTTGGGGTTTTACCATTTTTTAAATCTTCTATTGAATTGGATTCAATATCTTTTGCTAAAATTATTTTATGATTTGAAATATCATTTTTAAAAATATCTATTACAGATCCTGTTGCCCATTCTTTACTAAAGGAAACTCTAGACAGTTTGTCTTCTAAGGCATGTGAAGAATTTCGGGTATCGATACTTTGCTGAAATAGTGCAATTCGTGTTTCACTCCAAAGTTCTCGACCTAATAATAAAGGAGAATTAGAACAAATCCCCAAAACTGGTCCTGTTATGGTTTGGGCCCAATTATAACTTGAAATAAAATCCTTTGGATCAATTTGAAGATGCAGTTGAAAACTAGTATTACAGCCTTCAAATAATACTGAATCATGTTTTATAAATAGTTCATCTACACCGCGTATGTGCATTCTAAAATCTTTTCCTCTTAATTCCTTTAGCATATCATTTAGCATCCAATATCTGTCTAAAGGAGTCATATAATCAAATTCCAATTCTCTTTTAGTGATGGTTGGAAGAATTCCGGTAAGAACAATCTTATTATCAAACTTTTTAGCGGAGTCTGAAGCTTTCTTAAGTAAAGTGTTTAATTGGTTTTCTACTATTGAAAAAGCATCTGATTTTAATTCTATAGGGTCTAAATTAATTTCAAGATTAAATAATGCAATTTCTGTAGTAAAATGTGGATCGTCTATGTCTTTTAAAATTTCAGCAGATTTTTTTGAGGGACGCCAATTACCTGTGACCAAACAAAACTCTTGCTCAGAACCAATTCGCGTAATATCATTTTCTAACATTTCTTCTTCAAGCATTATTTCTAAGGCTTGAATATCGTTTAATAAATTTCGTATAAATTTTGAACGCGCTTGCTTATCAGTAATGGTATTAATTTTTTGATCTCCCATATAACTAAATTTATTTGAAAGAATAGCCATAAACAAATAGAAGCTACCTTGTTATAAATTTATAGTTTTAATTGGGATTTACCAAACAGATTTCATTTCTGGAAATATTTTAAAAGCATTCTAAATTAGCTTGTGATATTTACATTTTGTCGCCAAAGAAAATCGCGTTCATCAACAACTTGTTGGTTCCATACCAAAAAGCTCTAAAGTTAGTATTATCGGTAAAGTAGATTACTTTACCACTACCTAATTTTCCAACCTTAAACATTGCAGTATTCTTCAATTCGGAATTGTTTTTATCAGAAATATAGCCGCTTAAAAGAGGTTCATTTGTATAAACAATAGGATTGTTATAGCTGTTTTTGTCGGTTTCCATAAATAATTTAGAGTTTCTAAAAACTGGAAGAGAATTATTTTTATAACCAAACGCAATTGGATGTGAGCGGTCTAGTTTAGTTTCAAATATTGCACCCCCAATTACTTGCGCACCATTATGTTTTCCTTTCTGTTCGAAAGAGATATTTTGTGCAGAATCCTTCTTTGTTTTAAATTTCAGTTTTAATAATTCATTCTTGTTAAACCATTTTCCAGCATTTTTATAACCTATTAATGTTCCTCCATTCTCTACCCAAATTTTAAGTTTTTTTGCATCTTCTTTTGTTAATGCATTACCCCAGTTATTTGGAAGAATAATATCTGTATATCGACTTAAATCTTTTCGATCAAAATTTCTTGTATCCAATTTTGTGATTAACATATCGTAGCGTTGATCAAACAAATGCCATACTTCCCCAGCATCATATGGAGTGATGCCATCACCAACAATTAAAGCAACTTTCTGAGGCTCTATTTTTTTGAAATTACTACTCCCTAAATCAATTCCTACCGTAAGACCAGTAGAAACTCCTGTTATCGTTACATTGCTTTCTTTGGCTATTTCTAATAGAAATTTTGCTAGTTCATTTTTATTCAATTTTTGATTTTGAACGGGTATTAAAATAGTCCCATAATCATAATCTTTATTTTCTAGGGTAAACGGTTTTAAACCCACTTTTGCACGTAATCCTTTTTCAAGAATCTTATTTAAAGCTTTAGGAGTATTATAATCGTGCCATTCCATTAAATATCCATAATTAGAAGTTTCTGGAAGTGGATTGTTTTTTGGTTTTAATTCGGTAACTAAATCCCCTAATTTGTTAGTAGATTCATTTTCTTCATAATCTAAATTAAAAGCCAAAGGAAATGTCCAAGCACTTACATCATAAAACAAACTATCCTGAAAGGTAGTACGTCTCTGAAACATAGCATTGATTAAACGATGTTGTTTCTGATTTTTTGGAATAACATAACTATATCCTTTTTTGTAGCTCTTTCCGTTTTTTGAAAAATCATCCTTTAATTCGTGAAATTCAATTTTATGGCGTTTTAATATTTTTGCTAGCTGAATTACTTTTGTAGCATCTTTTTCATCACCAAATACGATGGTTCCAGAATTCTCTGCTTCTTTTCGAGCATTGGTGTAAAAGGTTTGCTGGTATTGTAATAGATCTTGTCGCATTGCAAGAGCTGCTTCTAATGTTGACAATGCTGCGGTGAATTGATTTCGAATGGTAAAGGGAAATGTAACAATGCCATTATCACTTTCTTGTGCATGTCCTCTAGAGGAAGCTTGCTCAAACAAAATCCCAACGCCTCCATTTATATCTGGAAAAGTGGAGCCTTTGCCATAATAAAAGTCATCAAAACTTTCTTTGCTATAGTAAAGACTCCCAATGTTATTTAATGCTTTTGCATGAAATTCTCCAATAGCACCAGTAAGCTCTTGGTTTTTACTTGGAGTTAATGGGTTGGTTCTTGATGGGATCCCTGGTTGAAAGAAAAAAGTTGCATTGGTACCCATTTCATGATGGTCTGTTAATATATTTGGATACCATTGATGATATGTTTTAATTCTAGCTTGACTTTCGGGAAGTTGTACAGGCAACCAATCTCTATTCATATCAAACCAGTAATGATTGGTTCTTCCTCCAGGCCAAACTTCTCTGTATTCTCTGTCGTTAGGGTCCGGATTAATGTTTTTGTTTTTATGCATATTTGCCCAATAGGCAAAACGTTGCAATCCATCTGGATTGTAGGAAGGGTCAAATAAAATTATAGTGTTTTCTAAAAGTTCATCAATTTTTGGACCTTGTGCTGCTGCTAAATAATAAGCTACTGCTAAAGCCGCATTAGAACCACTAGGTTCATTACCATGGATTGAAAATCCTTGGTATACCACAACGGGCATTTCATTTAAGTCTGTATTGTTAGAACTAGTATTTGTTATGGACATATGATCATTACGAATTTGATCAATATTGTTATGGTTAGTAGGGGAGGTGATACTTAGGAGTAGTAATGGTCTACCTTCAAAAGTGGCCCCTCTATTTTCAATTGTTATTCTATCACTCGCATTCGCTAAAGCATACATATATTGTACTAACTTATCATGGGTGATATGCCATTCTCCAACTTCGTGACCAATAATACTCTTTGGTGTTGGGATGTTCTTGTTATAATCCACACTTGTTGGTAGATAATAATTTAGATCTACAGAGTAATCTTGAGCGACTATATTAATGGATAATAATAAAAAAAGGAATTGAAAAATATTTTTCATAGAGGAATTTGTATTTTTTAAAGATATAAAAAAAAACGTCCCTCTAAACCTAAAAAGGTAGAGGGACGTTTGTATAATATATTTGAGTAATTTTAAATATCGTCGAAATCTACATCTGTAAAACTAGATGTTGAGCTTTCTTCTGTTTCAACTTCAACAGCATCGTCTTCTTCTTTTTTATAATCTTTTTGATGACGTTCGCTTATAACTTCTTCACCTTTTTCATCAATTATAAAAGAAATCATTTCATCTAAACTGTCTTTGAACTCAGTGAAATCTTCTTTATAAAGATAAATCTTATGTTTTTTATAATGAAAAGATCCATCATCATTGGTGAATTTTTTACTTTCGGTAATGGTTAAATAATAATCTCCAGCCTTAGTAGCTCTAACGTCAAAGAAATAAGTTCGTCTTCCTGCACGCATAACTTTTGAATGAATTTCTTCTCTCTCCATCATATAATTATCACTCATAATATTTTTATTTTATTTAAGGTTTTGTCAAAATTCTAAAAAAAAATTAACTGTAGCAACATTATGGTTAGTTTTCTTTTTCTAAGAGTTGTTTTGCATATAATTCTTTATAGTATCCTTCTTGGTTTACTAGCTCAATATGAGAGCCTTGCTGTGCTATTTCGCCTTCATTGAGTACAATAATTTTATCAGCATTTTTTGCTGAAGATATTCTATGACTTACGATAATAGTTGTTTTATTTTTAGATATGGCATTAAGATGTCTTAATATCTCTTCTTCTGTTTCTGTATCTACTGCAGAAAGGCAATCATCAAACAACAAAATCTGGGGATCTTTTATAATGGCTCTGGCTATAGAAACACGTTGTTTTTGACCTCCACTAAGAGTGATACCTCGTTCTCCTAATATAGTATCATACCCTTTTTTAAAATCTATTATGTTTTTATGTACCGATGCTAGTTTTGCAGCTTCGTATACTTCATCATCTGTTGCTTGCTCTTTTCCGAATTTAATATTATTTAAAATAGAATCACTAAATAAAAAGGCATCTTGAGGAACATAGCCTATACTGCCTCTAAGATTATTTAAATTTAGTTCTTTTATATTTCCACCACTTACCTTTATTTGTCCGTCTTCAACATCATATAATCTTCCAATTAATTCTAAAATTGTAGATTTTCCAGAACCTGTATTCCCAATAATAGATAAGGTTTCTCCTGGGTTTACTGAAAAGCTTAAGTTTTTTAAAGCTGTAATATTAGTATCTGGGTAGGTAAACGTAAGGTTATTAAACTCTATGGCTCCAGTAATTGGAGTGTCTTCGGAAACTAGATTTGTTATTTCAGGTTTTTCATTTAAAAATTCATTGATTCGTTTTTGTGAAGCTTCTGCTTGTTGCACCATTGATGTTACCCAGCCAACAACAGCTACAGGCCAAGTAAGCATATTCACATAAATTAGAAACTCGACAATGGTTCCTAAATGTTCAATTTCACCATTGATAAATTGTTTTCCTCCAACATAAATTACAAGGATATTACTTAATCCGATTAATAAAATCATTAATGGAAAAAATAATGCTTGTACTCTTACTAGTTCTATGTTTTTGTCTTTACTTCCTTCGGCTAGCTCCTTAAAGCTTGTGTTAATTCTAGATTCAATTCCATAGGCTTTTATCACAGAAATACCACTAAACCCTTCTTGGGTATAAGAGGTTAATTTAGATAAGTATTCTTGAACAACAGTACTTCTTTTATGAATAGCTGCACTCAATTTATAAATTGCAATAGATAATAATGGAAGTGGTGCAACTGCATATAATGTGAGATTGGGAGCAGTATAGAACATATAACTCAACGCAACAATAAGCAAGGTTATATTAGTGACACTGTACATTAAGGCTGGGCCTGCATACATTCTTACTTTGCCAACATCTTCACTAATACGATTCATTAAATCCCCCGTTCGGTTTTGTTTGTAAAACCCTAAGGATAGACGCTCATACTGTTGAAAAATTTCATTTTTTAAATCGAATTCTATATTTCTAGAAACGACAATAAAAGTTTGCCGCATTAAAAATGTGAACAATCCAGCCATTAAAGCGGTACCTAAAATAATAAGGATATTGATAAGTAATTGGGATTTAACATAATTTAAATCTGTAGTACCGCCATTTACGTAATTCTCTATGATGTTAATTATGGATCCTATCTTCATAGGGACAATTAACTTAAAGACGGTAGCTATTATAGTAATAATTAAACCTAATAGTAATCGGCCACTATATTTTTTGAAATAGAGGTTAAGGTACTGAAGTTCTTTCATTTAGGTGTGTGTGATATTTATTAACAATGTCATAATTTAATCTTAATTTTATTGTGAGATATCTCGTAATCCATTACTTTTGCACGTCCTTATAAAGGAGGTCATAAATTCAACATATGGAGACTGAAGTAATTAACAAAAAAGATCTTATTAAAATGAACCCTGTGTTCGGTCAATTATCA
>MAAC01005931.1_pt1 | contig 98005 bp, 108 predicted proteins | sample 1115981 | NCBI WGS metagenome assembly MAAC01 (sample SAMN04961126, study PRJNA320927) | seawater metagenome | isolation source: sample BD02T64 sea water enriched with oil for 64 days | place: USA:Gulf of Mexico | collected 2013-07-27 | reverse complement strand
TAATGTTCACAGGACAGGCTGGCGTAGCTACCACATATTGGATTGAGTTTATCGGTACGTCAAGTGCAGGTGGAGCTTTATTCTGGAATGTTTCTTCAGCAGGCGCCAATGGAAATGCATCAGCACAATCTAATGCAGGTGTGTTTGCAATTCCAGATCCAACGTTAGATGGAGTTTATATTTGGGATGGAGACTGTACACCAATTGGTACAACACCAGTTCCTCCACCAAATGATATGATCGCTAATTCTATCGATGTAGATGAGATTGGATTCCCTTATACAGATCCAGCTGTTCAAATGGATTTTGCAACACTTGAAGCTGGTGGTACACCAGCAGATTGTGATAATGCAGGAGTTCTAGGAGTATGGTATAACTTTGTACCGTTTGCAGATGGAGATGCTACTGCAGCAGTTGTGACGTCAGCAGGCTTTAGTTCTGTAACCTTTTATACAGCTCCAAATGAGACTGCAGTAGAGACAGATCTTGTTTTGGTAGATTGGTTCGAGAATCAATGTGTTCCAGGAGCAACTGCAAGGATACCAACTATTGGTGGTCAAGCATATTACGTATATGTTGCGAATCACGGTGGAGTTACAGATATTATTATTGATGGTACTAACTTAGGTACAGCAGATAATACAATCGAAGGATTTAGTTATTATCCAAACCCAAGTACAAGTATTGTTAATTTGACATCTGTAGAGGTTATCGAAACAGTAGCGATTTACAATATGTTAGGTCAGAAAGTAATTGATCAAGACATTGATGCTACGACTTCTGAAGTTAATGTATCTCAACTAGCAACTGGAACTTACTTAATGAAAGTTTCTGTTAATGGTCAAGTAGGTACTTACAGAATTCTTAAGCAATAAGAATAGTTATCTAAGACAGATAGTCTGTTTAAATACTAAAGCCGTTCCAATTAAAATTGGAGCGGCTTTTTTTTGATTATATTTGCCCGATGGAACTAAGTTATTCTTTCATTATTCCTGTATATAATCGTCCCCAAGAAATAAAGGAACTTTTAGAGAGTTTTACAAAGCTTGAGTATTCTGAAAGCTATGAAATCGTAATTGTTGAGGATGGCTCTTCGGAAAAATCTGAAGACATAGCAGTAACTTTTTTAGAAGAACTTTCAATATCATATTACTATAAGGAAAATTCAGGACCAGGGGCTTCCAGAAATTATGGAATGCAACGAGCCAAAGGAAATTACTTCATTATACTGGATTCAGATTGTTTGTTGCCGCCACACTATCTTAAAACCGCCAATGATTTTTTAGCTGCAAATTTTCATCATTGCTATGGTGGAGCGGATGCTGCGCATTCTAGTTTTACTCCACTTCAGAAAGCGATTAATTATGTGATGACGTCGTTTTATACTACTGGAGGAATTCGAGGTAATGAAAAGAGTATTAGTAATTTTGAACCTAGAAGCTTTAATATGGGTATTTCCAAGGAGACCTTTTCAAAGACTGAAGGATTCGCAAAGATTCACCCAGGTGAAGACCCTGATCTTTCGCAGCGCATTTTAAAGCAAGGGTTTAGCACGACCTTTATTCCAAATGCATTTGTTTATCATAAACGTCGTATTTCTTGGAGAAAGTTTTACACTCAAGTAAAGAAATTTGGAATGGTACGTCCCATTTTGAACAAATGGCATCCACAGGCTTCCAAGTTGACTTTTTGGTTTCCAAGCTGTTTTGTGCTATTTACTTTGGTTTCGGCAGCACTCTCAATCTTTTATCGATGGGAATTTCTTATACCATTACTTGGTTATACAAGCGTACTATTTTTAGATTCGTCGTTCAAAAATAAAAGTATCTATATAGGACTTCTTTCGATCATGGCACTATATATCCAGTTCTTTGGCTATGGATTGGCGTTTCTTAAATCAACCTTTTATATAAAGTTATTAAAGAAAGATCCCGAGAAGCAGTTTCCAAATTTATTTTTTAAGTAATTTTAAGTATTCTCTAATAATTTAATATGTCCAATCAGTTTAAAAATCCTTTTAAGAGTACCAAGCTGAAAGCCTTTTTCTTTTTTCTGGTGCTGGCAACTTTCTTTTGGGCGCTAACCAAGTTTTCCAGACAATATACAGCCACAGTAGAGGCTTCTATATTTTATGTGAATATTCCGGGTAATACTTTAATAACAGATGACAACCTCAAAGAAATAACTTTTGATCTTGCAACTAATGGGTTTGAATTTCTATTTTATAAACTTAAAAGACCAAGAATCGATATTGATGTAAGGCGCTATTATTCTGAAGGTGACACACAGGTGATAGTTTTAGAGAGTGAATTAATAAAATTGATTTCTTCCCGCCTTAATGCCGATTTAGCAGTAAGGAATCTTTCAGTAAAAGAACTTGCAATAAAGTTAGATGGAATTATTTCAAAGAAGATTCCGGTAAAAGTTAAAACAGATTTTAGTTATAAAGATGGGTTTAGACCATTGGATAGTTTGAAAGTGATTCCAGATTCCATTGTTTTATATGGACCTTCGATCTATTTGGAAACGATAGATTTTGCTGAAACGAAAACCTTAACCGGTAAAAATTTGGATAAATCTGTTTCTAAAACGGCAATCATAAGTAGTTTTGAAAATAGAAAAGTCACTTTTGATCCGAAGGAAGTATTGGTTTCGATAACTGTAGCAGAATTTTCTCAAAAGGAAATTAATCTTCCCATAGAATTGATAAATGTTCCTCAGGGAATCATTGTCAAGTTGATACCAAATACCGTGAAATTGACGTTTAATGCTTCAGTTGCGGATTTCAGAAAGATTACGGATAAGGACTTTAAAGTGATTTGTGATTATGATCAACGAAACGAGGACGAGAATTTTATGATTCCTAGGCTGGTCGAAAGCTCCAATCGAGTTATAAATATAGAGTTTGATACAAAAAAAATTGACTACTTAATTTTTAAATGAAAGTAATAGGACTTACAGGAGGTATTGGAAGTGGTAAAACCACGGTAGCAAATATGTTTAAGGATTTGGGGGTTTCCGTGTATATTGCCGATGATGAGGCTAAGAGATTGGCAAATAGTTCGAAGGTGATTAGAAATAAACTAACACAGTTGCTTGGGCATTCGGCTTACGTCGAGGGAAACCTAAACCGCAAATTCGTTGCGAATCTTATATTCAATGACCCAAAGCTATTGGCAAAGGTAAATGCCATTATTCATCCTAAGGTGGCGTCCCATTTTAGGAGATGGGTTCGAAGGCAATCTGGAAATTATTGTATTAAAGAGGCTGCAATTCTTTTTGAAAATAGTGGATATAAGGACTGTTATCTTACCATTCTTGTAACAGCACCTATTGAGGCTAGGATTAAAAGGGTCATTGATAGAGACAATACAACCATTGAAGCTATTCGAGATCGCATGAATAATCAATGGCCAGATGAAGAAAAGGTGAAATTAGCGGATATTGTGATTGAAAATTTAGATCTGATTACAACTTTAAAAGAAGTTAAAAAAATACATAATACCCTTCGTTAAATAGTCCATTTTATTGCGATTCTTTCATTTTGTTAACATTTGGTTAAATGGACTTAGCCGTAAATGTTAAAATACTATTTTTGAGCTATGAACAAAAAGCTGTTTGCACTTCTTATTGCACTTATGACGCTGTCCCTTTTAGGGATCATTTTTGTTCAAGGATATTGGATCTCGAACTCATATAAAGCTAAGGATGATCAGTTCACTTTTCATATACAACAGATACTTACTGCTACTTCGCGAGAAATACAATTGAGAGAGGTTGATTATTATTATGATATTTATGATGGTTATATTGAAAGCGTTGGAGAGCCGGATAACGTGAGCATGAGCGAATTGATATACAAAATCAGTGATGAGAAAAGTGATGAGACCTATATTTTTTCTGACGGAATTTTACAAGAAGATTATAAGCTGTCTTCTAGTTTTCTAGATACTGAAATAGATAGTATTCAGTTTAAAAAACTAACCAATAGAAGAATTACAACAAAAATAGGTTCTGGTCTCGACGGTACGAACAAGCCTCAAACAACAATGAAATCATTTACACGATTGAAAGACTATGAACGCAGTCAGTTTGAGAAGGCCTTTAGCAATATTTCTGCTAAAACCCCTATTCATAAAAGAGTTTCTGGAAGGGATATAGAAGAGTTGATTTCTAATGAATTAAAAGCTAGAAACCTTAACTCAAAATTTGAATATGCCGTCTATAGTAATAAGTTAGCTACGAAAGTTCGATCCAAAGAATTCGACTTAGACCCTGAGACAACATATAGTGTACCTCTTTTTGTGAACAAGGATATGAATGCGTCCTATCAACTGTATGTGAATTTTTCTGAAAAAGAAAAAGTAGTTCTTAATTCGATCATAGGAATGGCAATGCTTTCATTAACCTTTACGGCCGTTATTATTCTTGCATATGCCAGTGCCTTGTCGCAAATTTTTAAACAACGACAAATCTCTCAAATTAAGACAGATTTTATAAATAATATGACGCACGAATTCAAGACGCCAATTGCCACTATCAACTTGGCTCTGGATGCTTTGAAGAATCCAAAAGTCAAGAATGACAATGAATTTTTAGGAAGGTATTTAGGAATGATTCGTGAAGAGAACAGGCGAATGCACGCACAAGTGGAGAATGTATTGCGAATTTCTAAGCTTGAAAAAAATGAGATAGATGTTCCCAAGGAGCGTGTAAAACTGCACGAGATTATTGACGACGCAATAACACATGTCAGTCTTATAGTAGAGGATAGAGGTGGTTACATCAACACACATTTTGATGCTCAAAAATCCTCAGTACTTGGGAATGAATTGCACCTCACGAATGTTATTGTGAATATATTAGACAACGCCATAAAGTATACTGAAGGCGTTCCAAAAATTGACGTGTATACAGAAAATGCTAAGAATAGCATCATCATGAAAGTTTCAGATCAGGGGATGGGAATGAGTAATGCAGTTCAGAAGAGAATATTTGAAAAATTTTATAGAGAACATACAGGAGACATACATAACGTAAAAGGACATGGCCTTGGTTTGGCATACGTAAAGCGTATTCTAGACGATCACGATGCACAAATTTATGTGGAAAGTGAAAAAGATAAAGGAAGTGCTTTTATCATAAAATTACACTTAATATCTTAAATTATGGAAACAGAAAATAAAAAAATCTTACTCGTAGAAGACGACCCAAATTTTGGTACGGTACTCAAAGATTACCTTGCCATGAATGATTATAATGTGACCCATGCCAAGAATGGAATGGAGGGTTTTGAAAAGTTTAAAAAAGACGATTTCGACCTTTGTATTCTTGATGTGATGATGCCATATAAGGATGGTTTTACATTGGCTAAAGAAATTCGTGAAAAGAACTCAGAGGTGCCAATTATATTCTTAACCGCTAAGGCAATGAAAGAGGATGTAATGAAAGGTTATAAGGTGGGAGCGGATGATTACCTTAATAAACCTTTTGATAGCGAAGTGCTTTTAATGAAGATTAAAGCCATTATCCAGCGTAAGGCGACAGACTCTATCGCCGATAGCAAGCAGTTCGAGTTTGTTGTTGGAAATTTCCACTTGAACTCGAAGTTACGTTTCCTTACCTATAAAAAGGAAAGTCCAATTAAACTTTCTCCTAAAGAGAATGAACTATTGCGCATGTTAGCATTGCATAAGAATGATTTAATGCCACGCGAACTGGCATTGACCAAAATATGGCGAGATGATAATTATTTCACCTCTCGTAGTATGGATGTGTATATTGCAAAACTTCGTAAATACTTAAGTTTAGATGATGGCGTTGAGATCATCAATATCCATGGAGAGGGCTTCCGTTTGGTCGTAAAAGACGAGGTGGACAACTAGTTTGAGAATATATAAGTGTTAAAAACGCTCTTCTTAGGGCGTTTTTTCTTTTATAAAGGAAATTATTTCTGAAGGAACCACGGCATAATCAAACCAATGAATCAGTTCGTTCTTTCTGAACCAAGTTCCTTGTCTTTTGGCAAATCTTCTTGTATTCTTTTTTATCTCCGCGATGGCTTCTTCCTTGCTTAGTGTTCCTTCAAAATAGAGAAAGAGCTCTCTGTACCCTACCGTTTGTAATGCATTTAAATCTTTGTGCGGCAATAATTCCTTTGCTTCCTTTACCAAGCCTTCGACTACCATAATATCTACACGTCGATTAATCCGATCATAGATTAATTCTCTTTCGGCAGTTAATCCAATATATAGGGTGTCAAAATTTCTATTATTTTTTTCTTTATTGAGGAAAGAGGTATAAGGTTTTCCAGAACTTCGAAAAATTTCAAGTGCACGTATAACGCGATGTGGATTATGTATGTCAGTTTTCTGAAAATAGTCAGGATCCATTTCTTTTAATTCTCTTTGAAGAGTTTCGATTCCGCTATATTTTAATTCTTGATTTAGCTGTTCTCTTATACCTGAAGCTACGTCTGGAAATTTGTCCAATCCTTTTACAATGGCATCAACATACAACCCAGAACCACCAACCATCACCACGACGGAATGTTTCAGAAATAATTCTTCTAATAATTGAACGGCCTCTTTTTCAAAATCTCCTACGCTATAATTTGTAAAAACACTCTTTGTCTGTATAAAATGATGCTTGATTTTAGCAAGTTCTTCCGAAGAAGGAACAGCGGTTCCAATTCTCATTTCTCTATAGAATTGTCGTGAATCTGCGGAGAGTATTTCGGTAGAAAAAGCCTTAGCAATTGCAATTGCTAAAGTTGTCTTTCCAATCGCTGTGGGACCAACAACACAAATGAGTAATGGTTTTGTAGAAGGCATTAGGAGACCTTTTCTTCCGTATTGTGAGGATGTAAATCCTTACCACATCGATGGCAGAATGCTGCGTCATCTCTGTGTTTTTCTGAACCACAATTATGACAAGCTTGAGTGTTTACATGTACATAGTCATTACCTCTAGCATATTCTGCACTTACAATGCCAGTAGGCACCGCGATAATTCCATAACCCATAATCATAATTATACTCGCAATAAGTTGCCCGAGAGGAGTCGCCGGTGAAATGTCTCCATATCCCACAGTGGTTAGCGTTACTATAGCCCAATATACGCTTCTAGGAATACTAGTAAATCCACTATCTTCCCCTTCAATTAAATACATCAAAGTTCCTGCAATGATCGAAATAATAAGCACAGCAAAGAGAAAAATTAGAATTTTTGCTCGACTGTGTAGCAATGCTCGGCTAAGTTTATTCGATTCACCAACGTAACGAGTTATCTTTAATATTCTAAAAATTCTCAATAGACGAAGAGCTCTAACTGTCAATAAGTAGTTGCTTCCCACGAATATAAAGGATAAGTATAGCGGAATGGTCGATAAGAAATCTATAGCTCCATAAAAACTAAAGATATAGTTGAACGGCTTCTTAACAGTAATGATGCGAGCGATATATTCGAAAGTAAAGAAGATAGTAATTACCCATTCGCCAATGTATAGTAGTTTGTGATATTTCTCATCAATCCAACTTACGCTTTCCATCATTACAAAAACGACACTAAGAAGGATAAGAACTAGCAACACAATATCAAAAACCTTCCCCGCTGGAGTATCGGCCTCATAGATAATTTCGTGGAGTTTACTTCGCCAATTGCTTTTTTGAGAGGGTTTCAACAGTATATTTCTTTTTTTCTTTATATAAATGTAAACAAGTTTCTCTAATTAACTGTGTTTGGCAACAATTTTACCGTTTTTAGAACTTTGTTTCTTCTTAGATAATTCTGAATTATATGTTGCGCATCCCTATTGTTCTGCATGGGATTAATAATTGATTTCAAAACCTCCGCATTGTTGATTTGATAGTTCAAATTATAAAAACCAAAGCCTTTATATTGTCCATTTTCAATTAGGATTACGGAACGCTCCTCAATATCTCGTCCCTTGTCAATAATAAGCATATGTTGATTTTCATAGCTGTATTTTTTAAGAAACCCTGCTACTCGTTCATTATATGGTCCAGGAGCTTCTTCTTGTACACAAGCACCGTGACACTCTTTTATGCTATGTAGAAAACAACTGTTCTTCGTTTCGTATAGCCCTGTTAATTTTTGACATAGTTGATGTTCCTCGGTAATTTTAAAAAGGGAAGACTTAGCCTGCTGAGAATTAGTATATGTGGTAATTGCTTTTTTTCGGCCATCCGCTTTTTCAATTTTCAGATTCATGTAGCCCTTATCATCTTCAAAAGATGAAAGCTGGTAACTATAAAGTGTTTTCCGAAGAGCTCTATTATATACAGGTTTGTTCTGCTTTATCTCTTCGCTCTCCTTTAACTGCGCGATGAGATCGTTACCCGTCTCTTCATAGGTAACTGCGGTCACCTCTAATTGGATACGCTTAGATTTTCTATTATCATTGGTGAAATGCTGTGTAAGACGCTTCTTAATATTCTTACTTTTACCGATATAGATAATCGTTCCGTCCTTGCGATGCATATAATAGACTCCCGTAGATGTAGGTGCCGTCTTTATAATATCGATCAATTTTGGCTCGAGTTGTCGCTTAGGATCTTTTTTTATTAAATTCTGAATAATCTCTTTGGAGGTATCTTTTAATAGGAGTAGTTTGAAAAGAGTGACCGTAGCTTTTGCATCACCCTGTGCACGATGGCGGTCACTCAACGGAATTCCCAGTGTACGCACCAGTTTTCCCAAACTATAGGAAGGAAGGTCTGGAATCAACTTCTTTGATAATTCGACAGTACAAAGAGTATTAAGGTTAAATTCGTATCCTAGGCGATCAAATTCGGTGGTAAGAATTCGATTATCAAATTGTGCATTATGAGCCACAACGGTGCAACTATCTGTGATTTCAATAATTCTTTTGGCTACCTCATAGAATTTGGGCGCGTTCCGAAGCATTTCAGAGTTAATCCCCGTAAGGTTTACTACAAAAGGCTGAATAGGACGTTCGGGATTAACTAGGCTACTAAATTGATCTACAATTTTATGACCGTCAAAACGATATATAGCAATCTCTGTGATTCCTTCTTCATTATATTTCCCGCCTGTAGTTTCTATATCTAAAATTGCGTACAAATTGCTTATCTAAAATTATTAAGTTACTAGTTAAATCTCTTCTAAGTTACGAATAATTACGTGTTCCAAATATCGAACTTCCCACCCGCACCATTGTGCTTCCGTTTTTTATGGCCAAGTCATAATCTGCACTCATTCCCATAGATAGAACAGACAAATTGTAGGTTTGTTTAAATTGGTCATAGGGCTTTTTTAACGTCTGAAATTCGGACTGAAGTTGCTCCACGTCATTTGTGAAAGTCCCCATTCCCATGAGTCCAACTATTTTTATATTCTGAAGGCCTTGAACCTCTTCCGAAGCCAATAAACTGGCAGCAGTAGCTCCGTCCAATCCAAACTTACTCTCTTCAGCTGCTATCTTTATCTGAAGGAGACACTTGATCACTCGATCGTTCTTCTTGGCCTGCTTGTTAATTTCTTTGAGTAGTTTCAAACTATCCACGGCGTGAATCAAACTCACAAAAGGAGCCATATATTTCACCTTGTTTGTTTGCACATGTCCAATCATATGCCACTGAATATCCTTTGGCATTTCCCGCCATTTGGATTCCATCTCCTGGATCTTATTCTCTCCAAAAATACGTTGTCCACTTCCGTAAGCCTCCATCAACTCACGTACAGGCTTTGTTTTTGACACAGCCACCAAAACCACCCCTGGAGGCAATTGGCTTTTAACATTTTTTAAATTTTCTGAAATACTCATTGCTATTTCTCGATTCAGAATTCATAGATAGTGACGCCGCTTCGCAGCTTAGGTTCAATATAAGTGCTTTTTGGAGGCATCTTTAAACCTTCATTTGCAATCTGCTTCATCTCGTCTGTAGTTACGGGAAGTAATCCAAAGCCAACTTTAAACTCTTCGGTATCGACCAAAGTTTTTACATAAGCCAGATCATTTCTCCCATGTGAATACTCGATCCGTGTATCGTTTCTTAGGTCTTCAATTCCAAGAATAGGTTCTAGAATAGTTGTAAATAAAATCTGAGCATCCAGACTATCTAGTGCATTCGAAATCTCATAGTTGTTTTTCCGAAGGTATAACGAATAGAAGTCACCGTCAAGATACATGCTAAAATGATGTTTTTTAGAGGGTTTATAATAGGCTTGTCCACGGTTTTCAATGCGATACATAGCATCCAATTTGATCAAGAACTCCTCTTTACTCAAACCATTTAGATCTCTGATCAAACGATTAAACTCGTAAATCTGCAAATCACTTTCAGGGATTAGATAGCTCATAAAATAGTTATAAGCCTCGGTTCCAGTATGATTATCATTTGCCTCTTTTTGGTGTTTCGCTAATAGGTATGATGAGGAGGATCTATGATGGCCATCCGCAATATATAGAGTGTTCATCTTAGCAAAAACATCCTCGATTTTAGAAACTATACGTTCGTCATCAATAGGCCATAAATAATGCGTATCGCGATAGGTCGTGGTGAACTCGTATTCTGCACGTTGCTTAATCACCTTGTCCATAATAGTTGCCAAGGCATCGCTATCGGGATAGGTAAGGAGTACAGGTTCTGCATTGAACCCTACTGTTTTTAGGTATTTTTCAAAAATAACCTCTTTATATTCTAGTGTGTCCTCATGTTTTTTTATAATATCATCTTCATAATCTTGAGCACTTGCAGCAGCAATGATACCCTGAAACTCTTGATTATCCCTATTTACAATTTTGTAAACATAGAAACACGGTTTCTCGTCTTGTTGAAAAATTTGGTCTTCCTTAAACTCTTGGTAACGATTCTTCACCAAAGTGTATCGTTCTTCTCCAGAGATCTTTTTTTGATATTTATAACCGGGATTTACAATATGCAAAAATGAAAATGGATTATCACGTAATCGTGCTTCCCTTTCGGCTGGAGTATAACTATCATAAGACCTTGACGCGATTAAACTTACTTTATCACGGGTAGGACGTATTGCTCTAAAAGGAATTATTTTTGCCAATATCTCGGGTTTAGGCTGTTTTTAAGAAAACATTTTTGCCACATCTACTGCTCTTTGGTTTTCACTATAGTCATAGAATCCTTCACCGCTTTTGGACCCAAGCTTTCCTGCCATTACCATATTAACCAATAAAGGACAAGGCGCATATTTTGGGTTCTTGAAGCCATCGTACATTACATTTAGTATGGATAGGCAAACATCCAGACCAATAAAATCAGCTAAGGCCAAAGGTCCCATAGGATGTGCCATTCCCAGCATCATTACAGTGTCAATTTCTTTTACTCCAGCAACACCGTTATATAAGGTTTCAATAGTTTCGTTAATCATCGGCATTAAAATACGATTCGCAACAAACCCAGGATAATCATTTACTTCTACAGGAACCTTATTAAGCTTTTCAGAAAGCTCTTTTACTGTATCATAGGTGGCTTGACTCGTACTGTATCCTTTAATGATTTCCACCAATTTCATCACTGGAACGGGATTCATAAAGTGCATTCCAATTACCATTTTAGGACGAGAGGTTACTGCCGCAATTTGTGTAATTGAAATAGATGAGGTGTTGCTTGCCAAAATAGTATCGTCTGGACAAAACTTTTCAAGGTCCTTGAAAATTTTCAGTTTAAGATCCAAATTTTCCGTAGCGGCTTCTACAACCAAACTTGCATATTCCACTCCTTCCTCAAGATTTGTATAGGTGGTAATATTATTAAGTGTTCGAGTTTTATCATCCTCTGAGATTTTTTCTTTCACCACCATTCTGTCCAAATTCTTAGCAATTGTTGCCATTCCTTTGTCCAAAGAAGTCTGAGATACATCAATGAGTTGTACTTTATAATCAAATTGTGCAAACGTATGGGCAATTCCATTTCCCATTGTACCCGCACCAATAACTGCAACGTTTTTCATATTCATCTCCCGCAGAAACGGGTATCTGTTAAATTAAACCTATTTTAAATATTCTTAAAATTATCAATAATTTTCATAGCAATACGCAAGGCTTCTGCTCCTTGTCCCAAACTCACTACAGGAGTTGTGTTGGTATTAATAGAGTTTGCAAAAGATTCCAATTCATCTAAAATTGCATTGTTGTCATCCACTTCGGGGTTGTCAAAATAGATTTGCTTTTTAACTCCTTCGGCGTTGGTAAGAATCATGGCGAAATCATCTGGTTGCTCTGGAGCATCTTTCATCTTTACCACTTCACATTTCTTTTCTAAAAAATCAACAGATATGTAGGCGTCTTTTTGGAAAAAGCGCGCCTTTCTCATTTTTTTCATTGAGATTCTACTCGCCGTTAGGTTGGCCACACATCCGTTTTCAAATTCGATACGTGCATTGGCTATATCTGGAGTTTCGCTAATCACCGCCACACCTCCTGCGTGAATATTTTTCACTTCGGAATGTACTACACTTAAAATCGCATCAATGTCATGAATCATCAAATCCAATACTACGGAGACATCTGTTCCGCGCGGATTGAATTCCGCCAAACGATGTGCTTCAATAAACATTGGGTTTTGAATCTTGTCGTTCACTGCCATAAAGGCTGGATTGAACCGCTCCACCTGGCCTACTTGCCCCCGAACTCCATGTTTTTTCGCCAAGTCTCGAATAATATTTGCCTCAGCAACGGTATGTGTGATCGGCTTTTCAATGAAAAGGTGTTTCCCTGCTTCCAAGACTTTCGTAGCACAGTCAAAATGATAGATAGTGGGGGTAACCACATCGACCATATCGCAACCTTCTATAAGTGCTTCCATAGTTGGAAAAGCCTTATAGCCAAATTCTTTTTCTATTGCTTCGGAAGCTGCTACATTAGAATCATAAAACCCTACTAATTCGTACTTTTCGGATTGCTGTAGTAATTTCAAATGAATTTTTCCTAGGTGTCCGGCACCCAAGACTCCGGCTTTTAACATCGGTGTTGATTTTGTGCAAATGTACGAGTTTCAGAAGAATCTACGAAGGGAGAAACTCTGGAAATAACGATGCATAATTTGAGGTTTGTTATTTGGTGCTTTAGGTACTATTCTCTTAATTTGTAACATAAATTTTATCACTTTTGAAAGATACTTTTACTCATAAAGGAATGCGGAATAAGTTAGTGGAAACCCTTCATAAAAAGGGCATAACCAATAAAGACGTACTTCGAGCAATAAATACAATTCCTAGGCATTTGTTTATGGATTCGGGTTTTATAGATCACGCCTATGTCGATAAAGCCTTTCCTATTGGTGCAGATCAAACCATTTCACAACCTTATACCGTGGCACGTCAAACTGAGCTTCTGAATGTAAAGAAAGGAGGTAAAATTCTTGAAATAGGAACGGGAAGCGGCTATCAGACCGCAGTTTTGCTAGAAGTTGGCGCGGTAGTTTACACCATAGAACGTCAAAACGAACTGTTTAAAAAGACAAAGCTTTTCCTCCCTAAGTTAGGCTATCGACCAAAAAAAGTCATTTTTGGAGATGGATATATTGGTCTAGAAACAGAGGCTCCTTTTGATGGGATTATTGTCACTGCTGGCGCACCTTATGTTCCAAAACCTTTATTGGCACAGCTTAAGATAGGAGGGAAGTTGGTAATACCTGTGGGTGATGGGGTGCAGGTTATGAATGTCTTTACACGAAAGTCTAATACAGAATTCGAAAAAGAAGAATACGGAGAATTCAGATTTGTACCGCTACTTGAAGACAAAAATTAAAAAATAAACCACGGATACTGAAGGAGGAGCCGAAGTAATATTGCGGTGGGAATTACTCACAACTCCCCTCTTCTAGAATTTAAAATCTGGCTGAGTTTCAGAAATGCTGTTCTTGACTAGTTAATTGCATTAAATACTGGTTCAAAACTCTGGAAATTGTAAAAGATGGACAAGAGTTGAAAGCTCCTTAATAAAATAGGGAAAACCCTATTTGGAACGTAAAATCAACAAAGCATTTGTGAAAAAACTACCATTTACCAGCGTAATCGAGCGACCCACCAGAAACTTTCTGAGTATATAAGTAACGAAGTTTTAATATTTGCCTTATATGGAGATAATCATGTGCGAGCCAATTGTATAAAAGGAAAGTTGCGCTTATAGGTCCTCCTTTTGGATGGATGTATGCATTATTCCTTTTTGGGTTTTTAAGTGATTCTAACCATTCGATAGAATCGTGGCGTTCCATCAAGAAGTTATTAAGCGCTAAATAATATTCTTGCTTCATATACTTACGCTCGGTAACGCAGGCAATTGGATCGAAAGGTGGGAGTGGATTGGAAGGATCTGTTAATACGCTTTTGGTACGAGCTCTAAAATCGTCACGTTCCTCATCGTATAAGTGACAAATTATTTCTAGAAGGCACCATTTATCATCTTGCCATCGCCAAAGATATTCCTCTTCCGAAATTCCATTCAGCATGATGCTAAAGACGTTTTGGTTTCTAGCTAGTTCTTCTATGGCGTGTGATGTCTTCATCTGCATTGCAGAGATAATGATTAAGACGAGAATTCAATTTTTCGAAATTTAAACGGTATTATTATCAAACAATTTTCAATTCCATTTCATATTGATCTATAGTGTTGTCAAGACCAAAGCTGTATAATGCACTTATTTTGTTAGTGAGTCGTGCGTCTACATTGTTAATTTTTACTGATCCTGATTTGCTCTTAATTGCAATAAAAAGATTTCGCCAATTGAATTCATGTTGTTCCGCGGCACTTAAATTGCCTACTTGTTGTTACAACGGATCTGCGAAATCTTGTGTTTCTGAAACTGCTTTCTTTCCGGCAGCCGATAATCGTATGGCATAGCTTCTACTATCGGCTGAAGAAAAGTCTTTGGTAATTAGGGCTTTTTTGTCAAGTACCTTGATCGCATCGCTGATCGTAGGTTTTGTTATGTTGAATTCTTTTACCAGATGACTCACATTGCATAGTTCTTGCTTATGATACTTCACAAAAATTAAGATCTGAATCTGAATGGGACTCAACCTTAAGAGTTTGGCTTTTCCCCAGAGTAATACTTTAAATACTTCGGAAACACGCTCCAGGCCTGCTACGATTTTGCTGGAAATATCATGCTCTTGCTGCTTTGGATTGAAAACACTTTTTTCATAATAAAAAGCCTGCCGAAATTTGTTCGACAGGCAAAGTTAGTAATCCTAATTAAATTAATTGCAATTTTCCATTTCGATAATTGCATATCCCTCTACGACAATGGAAGCAATCATTTCTTCAGTAGCCGTTTGAATGTGGCATAAACGACATTCTTTGGCAGTTAACACGTCTGATTTAATAGACTTTGTTCTTAAATAGTGTATTCCATATTTAAATACAATTTGCTCATCCGTGACCTCGCTCGGCACTAGAATATCAAAGTGCATTGTGGTGCCATTGTCTTTTTTTACATAGGTGTCCCAGACTTATATCTTCATCTATTTAACTTTATAAGGTAAAGATAAATCTCCGCTGGCCACACTAAACACTTCGTACACGCCCAACATTGGCAAACTTTCATCGCTCGTGTTCACTTTCATAAAAGCTGTTACGCCATCGTAGCTAAAGTCTGTTTTGTTGTTCATTCGATACAGAGGAACAACTATTTTTATGATTTGGCTCCTTGTTGTAACTGGATATCCTGGCGAATCCATATACATGGGTATTCCCGGATTGGTGGGTGGTAAAACAACTGTTTCGTCTGCCTTCTTGAACTGTTTTAGCTGTTAAAATTTGATTAGTAAATTAGGAGTCCTAATTAATTGGAATAAAAATTAGCCTTTTACATCTATTATAGAAGCACCGAAGTTGATGTGCAAGGCATTGCCATTGGGTGTTACCAAGGCGGGAACCGATTTAACTCCGGCGTTTTCTGCCTCTGAAATACGGGATCTGTCTTCTCCAATGTTTACTACTTCAACATTGTCTTGGCCTACAAGATTAATAATGTCGTACTCTGCGCTTACGCAAACAGGACAGCCTGCGTGATAAAAAATTGACTTACTCATATTATAAAAATTAAATTAATGCAGTATTGCTTTACAAACATAGTAAGGATTCCTAATAGAGTAAAATTATTTTTGCCAAATTTAGTAAAACCGGACTTCAATTTTTTACGGAGGTATGCCTATAAGTATTAATTAAATTATTAACTATAACCTTACGATTATGAAAAAATTTAAAATGATTTTTGGAACTAGTCTGCTACTCATAGCAACTATCCTTTTTCTTGTAGAAGAAATTTAAATATAACATACTAATTTTTAGGTAGTTGTATTTTTTTTTGTGAATTTGCTAAACGTAGAAACTATGTGGTTTTTCCGTAAGAAGTATACTGCGTATTTGTTTAAGTTTACGCTTGAAATATTCTAAAAAATTATGAAGACAACAGAGAAAAGAATAAGGATGTATGCAATAGGCATTATTCTACTTGGAGCTTTCACTGTATCAAGATTAATGTTTTTTGAGGATTGGGTGCTGGCATTAATTATGATGATTCTTGGAATAACGTTAACCCTCTACAAGTTAATTCGTTTTCTAAAAAGATAGAAACTAGAAAGGGATTGACTTATTTTTCCATCTAAAAAGAAGAGTTTTGATAAGAGTATTTTATGAGATCCGTTTCTTCTATATAAAATTTAACAAGACCCTATCCAAGGAAGTATTTCTTTAAGTTTAAAAAAGAAGTCGAAAAAATAGTTCTCAATATTTTGAAATTATCGTAACAATTTTATCTTTGTTGGAAGAAACTTCTCTCATAGATGAATCGCCATACACAAATCTATCGACTTAAAAAAAGAATTCAATTCAACAATCGTTTTATAGGCTTTTTAATTGGCATTTCTTTGATCTTAGTGCCTCTATTAATCTTTATTTATAAAGGGATTGTTATTCTTAAACCATAGTTCGAACTCTTGTCTTTATTTTCACGTCAAACTCATTCTCTTTACGGTTTTCTAGCTTTTTTAAAGACCAAGCAATTGACTTTTATTTAAGCACCTCTTTCTGCCTTTCAACCTAAGTGATCTTTTCTGTTTCTGTTTTCAAGTTTTCATTAGAAATAGCATATTCTAATCGGAGTATTTCCAATTTATCTGAGGAAGTCAAGACATCGATACATTCCATATCGTATTCAGTCCACCTATGAATACTAAATTGTTCTAAATCATCACTTTAAAATTGACTTTCAAAATGTCAGTAATAAAAACGTACGCAGTCCATTCTTGTCGTTTCATAGTTGTTATTTTTCGGCAATCACTTCTACCATCAAAGGACAGCACAAGGTAGCTCCAGGTGTTTTTTCGAGTACTGAAAGATCTTTTAGGGCGGTGTTAACATCCTCTTGACTCATATAACCAATTTCTGCTAGTCTTGGAAAATAGCTCTCGTAAAAGGATTTTGGCCATTGCCAATTGAAGTCGGATGGAGTGGCAAGTTTCGACATGACTCTTATGCTCGTAATTTTCATTCCAAATCCACTTAGAACTCCCGGAAGGTGGCGTCCAATGTTGAGTTCGGCATCCATATCCCCAAAACTCTTATAGGCAGCTTTAATTCCTTTCGTAAGGCCTTCTAATCTGGGCTCTACTTGATGGGTAGACCAGTCGTAGTATTCGTGTAAGACCATTTTTCCACTGGGCTTAAGGGCATCATAAACTTTCTTAAGTATTTCTTCTGGGTTTGGAATCCAAGCCATCGCCCACCGACAATACATTCCATCCAAACTGTTTGGATTTAGTTGCATTTCGTTGAAATCGGTGCAAATACCTTCTATGTTTAATTGATGTAGCTCTGCTAATTCCTTAAGATGTTGAATATAGGCCGGAGATTTGTCGATCGCAATTACCTTTCCAGTATCTCCTGTGATATATGCCAATTCCTTAGCGCAAAAACCTGGTCCGCTTCCCAGATCGAGAAGGGTTTGTCCAGCATTGAAATTTGCGGTGTTCCATCCATGTTGTGCTTCACTTGCCCACACTTGATGTTGTACGCCTAGACGATGTAATTCCTGATGATCGGTTCCTAGGATATAGGCATTGTTTTCAGACATAGTTACGTGTTTCAGTAACTATAAAAATAAGAAAAAAGCCTTACAAATCCCGTCTCTTCAAAATGACATAAGACCAATAGATAAACAATGCGGTCCAAACCAAGGTGATAAGAACTGTATGCCATTCTACGTCATAGGTCTTGGTAAAGCTTTCACCTAATTGGTTGGCGGCAGACTGTACGGCACCTAAACGGGTAAAAGGTTCTTTGATGAGGTTAGCCATCGCTTCCAGCGGAAAGAACATCGCTACATTTTCTGCAACGTCCGTTCCTTTAAAGAATTCCCATTTTAAGAGACTATAGATAATTTTTTCTACAATTTGCCAAATAATTAAAAATCCAAGAGCAAAAGCTGAACGTTTTACCAGAATTCCTAAAAATAGACAGAAAGAAAAGAAGGCGACTAGTTTTATAAAGTAGGCCAGAATGTATTCTAGGTTGCTAAATATAATTCCAATCTCTGTGTAGTCCGAAAAACTTAACCCAAGGATCATAGATACTACGAATAAGAAAACCGTAGAAATCACTGCAAAGAGAACGACTGTAAGGAACTTCGAAATAATAAATTCCTTTTTACTCAAACCATCAATGAGATTCTGTTTAAGGGTCCTGTAGCTATACTCGTTCGCCATCATAGACACAATGACAATAGCCAGGAATATTTTTAAGGTGGCGCCCATAAAACTATTAAAGTGCCAAATAAATGGGAAGTTAAAGATCCCTTGATCTGCCACTCTAAAGTTTACACTTCCGAAGTCAAATTCGATAGACGCGATAAGTGCTATAAAAGTGATCAATACAAAATAAACAATGGTAATAGCCTTTGCCGCTTTGTTGTATCGTATTTTTTGTAATTCTATATTGAGTAGTCGAAGCATGGGTTAGTTTTGTTTGGTAAGTTCAAGGAATTGCTCTTCTAGGCTTTCTTTACGTTTCACGAGATGTGACAATACAATGCCTTTATTGAAAAGAAGTTTGTTCATTTCTGAAGCCGCCATAGGTTCATTGAGATAAACCAATAAGGAATCGTCTTCTCTTTTTATTGTTCCGAAGGAGCTATGTCCTTCAAGAGCTGCCTGTAGCGAAACCATATCATCGCTTATCAATGTAAAGAAACCGTGGCTTGCATTCATACCATCTACACTTCCGGTATAGAGGCTTTTCCCTTTCCGCAGGATCACCACGTGCGAACATACTTTTTCCACTTCATCCAATAAATGAGAAGCGAGTAAAATGGTAGTTCCTTCCGAAGCGATCTTTTTAATAATCTCACGTATTTGATGAATTCCCTGGGGATCGAGTCCGTTAGTAGGTTCATCTAAGATTAATATCTCTGGATCGTTTAATAATGCCGAAGCAATCGCTAAACGCTGCTTCATTCCTAAAGAAAAGGTTCTAAACTTGCTATTCGCCCGGTCTAACAAACCAACTATTTCCAATTTGTCCATAACCTTGTCTGTAGAAACTCCCTTGATTTTACAAACCAACTCCAAGTTTTGAGTGGCGGTCATATATGGATAGAAATTTGGACGTTCGATAATAGCACCTACTTTCTTTAAAGCATCGTGGGTAGAACCACTTCCATTGAACCAATGGAAATCTCCTTCGGTTTTGTTAACTACATTTAAAACAATTCCTAAGGTGGTGGATTTACCACTCCCATTAGGTCCTAGTATACCATAAACATTGCCTTTTTCGATGGTGAATGATAAATCATTCACTGCGGTAATAGGTCCAAAACGTTTGGTGAGATTGTTAATTGTGAGGATTGTATTCACAGAGAGTGTCTTTTTGGATTAGCTAAATGTAAGACGAGCAAGGGTGAAAATTGTTACAATTTTCACCAAAGCACCAATAATCAATTTCCAATTTCCAAGTTAAAACAATTGGAATTCGTGATTTGAATTTTGAAAAATTAACATAACTTAAGGCTATGTTTTCTGTTCTTTATTGAAATATACAAGATAGTAGTACATCTGTTTCTCTTCGTCCCAGCCTTTTTCTACAAACTTATCAGCGCTTTCTGGATTGATAAAATCTAATTTTATCTGGATGTTGGTATCTAGATTGATCACATTCTTTATCTTCTTCCGCGCTGCTGTAACCGCCGTATTGGCAATAGGGAAGGTGGTAAGATCCTCAATGCTGTATTTAGGTGCTTTTTCGTTCTTATAGTTGTTGAACTCTGGGATGAGGTCTGGGTTGTCAATTACCTCATTTACAAAGCTTGACTCTTCAAAATTGTCATTCTTTGCGAAGTGATTTACGGCACGATTCATAAACAAAACTTCTTGTTTTTTGTCTTCGGCTGGAAGCACTACGTCTTTTGCAAAATCCTGACAAAACTTGAGGTATTTTTTAGTTCGGAAGTTATCGTCTTCACAGGCATCAACGCCTAGAAAACTCTCTAGCCAATAGCGAGCATCGTAGCGATTGCTATCAACAGAAAGGATCTTATACCCTTCTTCCTTCTTTACATCAAAAATAAGACAGCCTTTGTCCAATTTGTTGAGGTTTACACCTTGCTGAAGAAAAGCCTCCAACTGATTTTCTTTTTCTGAAAACTGCAAAAAATCTTGCTTTAGTTCCGACTTGAAGATCCCAATTCCGTTGACTTTTTCATTGTCAATTTGCAATCCTTCTAAGAATGCAACATATACCTCACCACTCTTAATGTGTGGGTGCATAGATTGATCGTAAAGATGCTTGGTGATTTTCTTGCTCTGCTCGTGAATGCTATCTGGATTGGAGAATATTTCAGAAGCAACGGTGTATAATTCGTTAAACTCTACATCTGCCTCATTACCAAATTGAAAGTAATTTTCTTCCTTATCTCTAAATGGTTTCAGAAAAAACTCCTTCAATAATGGCGTTATTTCATCGTCCGTTTTATAAATTTCTTCAGAAAGCAATATAGGTTCATTTCTACTTTTATTTCCTACACGATGAATAGATAAAGAAGCAATATGAGCGGAATATAAATTGATCATTGGGTTGTTACGTTTTAAGTAATTTATCGAAGCCTAAAGTTTGAAGTATTTTTAACTAGTTCCAGTTTTCGTCGAAGTCGAGTGAATCATAGTCTTCGGCATCAAGACCAAATTCTTCTTCGTCACCTTCCTCATCGTCACCTTTGGCAACGAATTCTTTGTCTGGTGCTTCGTCTGGAATTTCTCCATGAGCAAACATTAGATTAGGATAGATCATACCGTGTTCAGGTTCGGCAATCTCAGCTAATTCTACTAAGAAGGTCCACATGGTAAGGAAATCGTAAATATAAATTAGCTTGGTTTCTTTTTCTGAAACGACATCTTCTAAAATCGTCTCATTCATTACTCTGGTTAGACTCTCTTCCAGTCCCATATCAAAGAGAACGATCTCTTCTTTTTGCTCCCACATGTCGTTACTAGTGTAGAAAGAAGCCATTTCCTGTCCCCCAAAACCATAGGCTTGGGTGATGGCATTATGGAAATCTTCCATAGTGGCTGTTTGTTCAATTTCGATGTCACGAATTACATCTTCGTGGGCGTCAAGTATAATTCTAAAGCGGTAAACCATTCTAATAAAATATTTGATGCAAAGTTACGATTATTTCCTATTTTGTATAAAGAGAGGATCGCCTTTTTGAATGAAATATTTTACCGCGAATCAAATCAAGAGAAACAAGAAGCTCGAGGATGTTAAAATATAAAGTTCAATTGATTATTTGCTAAAACGATGTAAGGTAAAAGTCATCGCTGCCAATAAGAAAAATGCGACTACTTGATGCAATACTCCCAGCCAAACTGGAACTTGAAGAATCAAGGTAAAGACGCCCAAAATAAACTGTAATAAAACTAAGCCAAGTAATATGTTTACTCCATTTTTTTGAGAGAGACTAAGTGCTATTTTTCTCGTCTTGTACCAGATGAGACCAATAATGGCGACAACAATATAGGCGAGATAACGATGGATAAATTGAACGCCGCTTTTTCCCTCGACAAAATTTTTCCATGTAGAATTTTGTTCGACCGTCACCGTTTCATGAATCAGTTTTCCATCATTCATTAAAGGCCAATGGTTGTGAACCCATCCAGCATCCAATCCAGCGACAAAAGCGCCCCAGATAATTTGGACAATTAAAATTCCCAATCCAAATCGTATCAGATTCCGAAACCTTTTATTGATCTGTTTCTTATTTGGGTACCATAAATCTAGTGCTACCCATAGGGTATAGGCAAATGTGATAAAGGCAGTGGTAAGGTGCATTGCTAAGCGGTAATGACTCACATCTGGATTGTCTACCAAGCCACTTTTCACCATATACCAGCCTAGAAAACCTTGAAAACCACCAAGAAACAGTAACAATAGACACTTCTTGACAGTCGCTTTGGAGAGTTGTTTTTTCAGAAGGAAATAGAGGAAGGGAAGTAAGAAGACTATTCCAATAAATCGTCCAATCACACGGTGCAACCATTCCCAGAAATAGATGTCTTTAAAATCCTCAAGAGAGAAGTCGCTATTGATCTTTTGGTATTCAGGATATTGTTTATAAAGTTCGAATGCCATTGTCCACTCGGTATCATTCACTGGAGGCAGGGTTCCAGAAATAAGCTTATAATTTGAAATTGATAAACCCGAATGTGTCAATCTGGTAATACCCCCAACGACCACCATAATAAAAATTAGCGCACATCCGGTAAGTAGCCAGTATATTACTTTTTTATTCTTTGTTTGCGTCATATTCTTCTTTAGTGAGATAATACCATTCCATATCTCTGTGATCTTCTCCTGGATATGGTTTTAGCCCTTTAAGCGTGAAACCTAGTTTCCTCAATACTACACTTGAAGCAGGATTTTGAGGATATACCGTTCCGAAGACTTTTGATAATTTTAAAACAGAAAAACCAAATTCAAGCATTTTAATAGACGATTCCGTTGCGATTCCTTTTCCCCAATATTCGGGTAGGAAACGATAACCTAAATCGGTCATGCCTACTTCCGAAATAAATTTGAACCCACAAAAACCTATAAGCTTATCATCGGGTTTGTAAATTACTGCAAATCGGCCATATCCGAAGGTTGCATAATCCTTAAGCCAAACATTTTCAATAAGATCTTTGGCCTCTTCTAAAGAACTTCGGACAATATCGCCTGTATATTCAACAACTTGCGGAGTAGAACTAAACTCCAAGACTCCATCTTCGTCACCAAGTTGAAATGGTCTAATAAGCAATCTTTCGGTTTCTAAAATATACTGTTTCATTGGGCTATTGTGAGACCAAGTTCTTCACCCTTTTTGATCATAAATTCTTTGGCGGCTTTATATTCATTGGGAATATCACCTTCCAAAATTGCCTCTTTAATAGCGTCTTTTATCAACCCTATTTCTCTTGAAGGTTTTAATCCGAAAGTTGTCATAATTTCCTCACCGCTCACCGGAGGTTGAAAATTACGGACGTGATCTCTTTCTTCAACTTCCACAATTTTATCGCGGACCAACTTAAAATTGTTGTGGTATTTTTTGAATTTCTTAGGATTTTTAGTTGTGATATCCGCTTCGCATAAGGTCATTAAATCTTCGACGTGTTCTCCGGCATCAAAGACCAGCCTTCTCACGGCGCTGTCTGTTACTTCCGAAGCAAGCACAATAGGACGGGAGCTCATTAATACCATTTTTTGAACGAACTTCATCTTCTCGTTCAATGGCATTTTTAGTCGTTTGAAGAGCTTATAGACCATCTTTGAACCCACAAATTCGTGGGCATGAAAAGTCCAACCTATCTTCTTATCGAAGCGTTTGGTGGGTGCTTTTCCAATATCGTGGAGTAGGGCTGCCCATCGCAACCAAACATCATCTGTAGCTCTTGCTATGTTATCAACAACTTCTAAGGTATGCCAGAAGTTATCTTTATGTCGTTGGCCTTCTTTCTCATCGATTCCTTGAAGCGCAACTAATTCAGGCATTATATATGGAAGCAATCCAGTTTTATGGAGCAAGCTAAACCCTATTGAAGGTACTTTTGAACCTAATATTTTATGTAGTTCATCAACAATGCGTTCTTTAGAAATAATCTTGATTCTATCCGCATTCTTGGTAATCGCATTCAAGGATTTTTTTTCAATAGTAAAATCCAATTGCGTTGCAAATCGTATAGCACGCATCATGCGCAAAGGATCATCGCTATACGTCACATCTGGATCTAGCGGTGTTCTAATGATCTTATCATCAATGTCCTGCATTCCGTCGAAGGGATCCAAGAGATCTCCAAAAGTCATTTCATTAAGACTTATTGCCAAGGCATTGATCGTAAAATCTCGCCGGTTCTGATCGTCTTCTAAAGTGCCGTTTTCTACCGCAGGATTTCGACTGTCTTCTGTATAAGATTCTTTTCTTGCTCCAACAAATTCAAGTTCGATACCGCCAGTTTTAAGCATAGCGGTTCCATAGTTTTTAAAAATAGAAACCTTAGGCTTTCCTGGAAGCAATCGAGAGACCTCTTGTGACAGATCAATTCCACTTCCTACGGCAACAATATCAATATCTTTTGCGTCACCACGTTTAAGGATGTAATCGCGTACAAAACCACCAATTACATAGCTTTCCAGACTCAAATTGGAAGTCGCTTTGGAAACCGTATTGAAGACAGGATTATGTAAAGCGTTCTTGAAATTATGGTTTTTCTGCATTTTTAACTTCGAATGACTTTTACCGTTCCATCATTTTTAATTTTGATGATTGTAGATGGATTTCCAGATTTTTTATCTTGGTGCAAATTTACGACATAGTCAACGCCTTCCAAAATCTCATTGCTTATTTCTTGGAAGTTCAAAGCCGATTTTTCCCCACTAATATTTGCTGAGGTGGATACAATAGGACGTTTGAATTTTTGTAGTAGTTTATTGCAGAAACCGTCTTCAACAATACGAATGGCAAGAGAGTTGTCTGGCGCAATAAGACTTTCGGAAACACGTATTGGATCATCATAGATAATCGTGATAGGTTCTACTGAGAATTTGATGACATCATAAGCTGCTTTAGGCACTTTTTCTACATATTGCTCTAACATGTTCAAGCTATTTACTAAGCAAATAAGTGATTTATCATTGGCTCTTTTTTTGAGCTTGTAAATTTTTTCAATAGCGGCGGGGTGTGTCGCATCACAACCAATTGCCCACACCGTGTCTGTTGGATATAGAATAATACCACCTCTTTTCAAGGCCTCTATTGCGTTTTCAATTTCAGTTCTCATCTAATGTGCGAGGTTTTTGTTGATGTCTTAAGGAAGCTTTTGTTGGATTTGGTTTCAGAAGTACTGAAAGTAAGTGCCATTTTTTTGGTTTCAGAAGAATGACAGCTACTAAATATATTCGGATTAAAAGATATTTATAGTATTCGTGGTTTTTTTTAAGAACATATAGGTAAGAAATATAACCTTCTCTATCGATTGGTTTCGAAACTCCAATACTTACACCTAGATAATGCAGGATTTTGGCTGATGGAATTAACATACTTGAATAACCTTCTTTTCGAAGTCGATGGCAAACGTCCATTTCTTCCCAGTATAGGAAAATATTTGTGTCAAAACCTACAATTTTTTCAAATGCATCAGCCTTAAAAAACATAAAAGCTCCATTTACCCAATTTACTTCAAGTGGCTGAGTGTATTCCTTCTTACGCTTAGGGTAGAGGTCTGGGTTGTTTTTTTCGAGAAAACTACGTCCAAAAAGTAACCTTCTGAGGCCTTTATTATGATCGAAAGAAGGAACAAAATTGTCATTTTCGTCATAATTCTGAGCTGTTGCCACTCCAACATTAGGATTTTTTTCCAAATACGAATGTAAAATGTTGAGGCAATCATTTTTGAGCATAGCATCATTGTTTAAAAACAGCAGATACTTTGCATTGACAAACTGGACACCAAACATATTTCCACCACCAAAACCTGTATTGATATCACTGCGATGCAAAGTAACGTTTTCTTGTTTGGGAAAATTATCTCGCAGCTTTTTGTAATCTGAAAGTTCTGAGTTGTTATCTACAACAATAACCTGGTATGAGATGGCTGCCAAAGTTTTATCAATCACAGCTTGAATGCACTCCAATGTATATTTGGAGGTATTGTAGTTTATTAAAATGACGGCGACGTCCTTCATAGATATTCCAAGTGTCCCAAGGCTTTTTTTCTTACTTTTGCCAAAGATACAATAACACATGGGCTTACGATCTAAAATAAAAGAATATCGATTACATAAGAGGCTTCCAATGAAAACCTATGTTCCTAATAGAAAAAGACAACCAGAAAAGATGCTAGATGTAGTTACTGCCTGGGCGGGATTGGAACAAATTATTGAAGATATTATGGAACGATTTGATATTGGGAGAGACCAATGCATTGAATTTGGAGTTGAATTTGGCTACTCGTCTGTTGTATTTTCAAATTATTTTAAAAAGGTGACCGGAGTCGATATATTTATTGGTGACGAGCATACCGATTTTAAAGGAGATCATTACGAAAAGACAAAAGCATCTTTAGCTAAATATGAAAATATCGAATTAATCAAATCAGACTATAGAGACTGGATTAAAGAAGATAAGAATCTGTATGATTTCTCTCATGTGGACATAGTTCATAACTACAAGGAGACCTATGAATGCGGTTTTTGGGCAGCACAACATAGTACGTGCACAGTTTTTCATGACACTGAGAGTTTCCCTGAAGTGCGTAGAGCTGTAATTGATATTGCTAAAGCTACCGGTAAGAAAGTTTACAATTATCCATATCATAATGGCTTAGGTATTATCGTATAATCAATTGGCGATGGCTTCTAGAAAAATACTTGTGGTTGCGCCGTACGCCTTCGGATATACGGCCCATATTAATAGTGCCGTTGCACAATATCCAAACGTAGAGGCCAATATTTTGTATTTGGACCAACCCGCTTTTAGATATCGAAACACCTTTCATAAAGCTCAGAATTTTTTTTCCAAAATGTTCTTGAGAAAAAACCTCAAGAAAACATTTGTAAACGATAGGTTAAGGGCGAGTATTACTGCCTTAGGCAAACAGGATGATGTTTTTATCATTCGACCCGATATGCTCGATGATGAAGTATTGACCTTCATAAAAAATCACACCAAGCGATTCATAGCTTATTATTACGATAGTACAAGAAGATTTCTCAGAAAGGCTGAGATTATCCCTTTTTTTGATACTGTATATAGTTATGATAGGGAGGACGTAAATAACTTCGGATTGCGGTTTTTAACCAATTATATTTTTGCAGAAAGCAATACAGAAGATTATGAATATCAGTTTTTCAACATTTCGACCAATGATTATCGTTTTCCCTTGTTGGAAAACCTAACTGCTTATTTAAAAGAGAAATCTTGGAGCTATAAGATTTTGGTTTATAATGGCAGTGATATGCCGGCCAGAAATGTTGAAATTATTACAAAACAACAAACAATTTCAGAGGTCGCTAAATTAATAAAGGACTGTAAGATCATTGTTGAAATTCAACGCACGGAGCAGGTCGGGCTTTCTTTCAGAATATTTGAAGCGCTCGGACATAGAAAAAAACTAATTACAACGAATAAGGACATTGTCAATTATGATTTTTACAATCCGCAGAATATCCTTGTTGTAGATGAGAATAATATTAAGATTCCAAAGGACTTTGTTAACAGTCCATATGTAGAAATTGAGGAAGCAATTTTATCTAGATACAAAATTGAGAATTGGGTAAAGCCTATTTTTGACCTTTAAGAATTAAGAAGTTTTTTATATACTTCCATATACTGTTTTGCCGTTGTATCCCAACTAAAACTCTTAGCTCTTTCCACATACCAATTTTCATAGAATTCTTGTGCATTATGAAAGCGTGCCATTCCTAATTTTAAGGTGTCTGCCATATATTTTGGGTCGTAATGATCCCAATAAAAACTATGTTCTCCACCAATTTCTGGTAATGAAGTATTGTTCGAAATAAACACAGGTTTACCAAATCGCATTGCTTCAATTGGCGGAATACCAAAACCTTCTCTTAATGATGGAAATACAAAACCCTCGCAATTTTGAAGATAGTATTGCTTTTCAAGATCCTCAATTTTTCCAGTCTGAAAAACACGGCTTTCCATTCCGTAATCTTTAACGAGAGTAGTTAGTTTGTCTGCGTAGATGGAATTGTTATTTCCGGCCAAGACCAGATTGTATTCTGGTAGATGCTTCAGCATCTCAACCAAACTTATAAAATTCTTTCGTTCACTAAAATCACCAATAGAAAATAGATAAGGTTTTTGAGGTACAATTGCAGGTTTGTAATCGGTTGGAATATAAATAACGGTAATCGTATTACCGTTATGGATCACATATTCTGGTACTTTTGGAACCTCAAAATGTTCGTGGGTGTCTTTCTTGGCGAATTCTGAAATATAAACAATTGCGTCACTTCGCTTGAGTTTTTCATTAAACTTTGCCCTAAGTTTTTGCTGAAGTAGCGGCGACCCTTCTGTAATAAAATGAACATCATGAACCGTAAGTAAGTAGGGAATAGCGAAAAAAGGTTCCACCTTTATGTTCTGATTTAGACAATGCCAGAGATGGTACTTCGTTTTTATTCTGAAGGGTTTATGGCGTGTAATCGACTTGTATTTTTTGTATTTAAAAACCGATCCAAATTCTGCTTTTAGTTCCTTAGTGTTCTTTGCGTGAAGCACTAATTTAATGTCCTTTTCGTTGTAGTTGGCTAGGGCTTTGATGAGATGATAATTAAACTGTCCAAAGCCTGAATACTTGTTTTTTATATTATGCGATTCTAGAAATACCTTCTTCATCAGTTAAGGGTTTGTTACTAAATAATCTTTACATTTTGTCTCGTTCTTTTGCGTACTAATTTCGTTAAAAAGTCTCGATTTAGCTACGGCTATGTATTTTGCCTCATTACTACACAAAGTAAGGTCGCCAATTCTGCAAACTTTATTTAGTAACAAACCCTAGTTAATTTTTCGGTATAACATCCATAAATTCACATACCTTTTAAAAACTGCAAACGAATTAATATAGGCTAAGATAAATCCTTCTTTTCCATCTAAAATGCCCAACCTAATAAGATATTGGTGCCAGAATCGATAGAAGGGTCTGAATAGAAATTGAAACAGGGAAGGTCTCTTTTTTTTCTCATAGAGCATTTTGGCTTGTAAAGCACTATAGCGATGCAATTTCGCAGTGTAATCATCGAAACTTTTATAAGTATGATGCGGAAGTCTATTTTTTAATTTGGCAGCTTCTCCGTTCGTCTGAATTAGTTCGTGGACCAAGTTTCCATCGTATTGGCAATAGTTTTTATCAAAAACCCGAATAATCCAATCCGTTTGGAAACCACTGTACTTAATGTGTTTTCCCATAAAATGAAGTTCACGCTTCACAAAATAGGCAATAGCTGTAGGATTAGTTAGTGTTGTTAATATCTCGTTTGCAAGTGGTTTTGTTATTTCTTCGTCTGGGTCGAAGAAAACAACCCAATTGTTCTTTGCTTTTGAAATACCAAAATTTTTCTGACTCGAAAAATTATCAAATTTTCGTTGATGAATTACGACCTTTTCATGACACTTAGCCAAAGCAACTGTATCGTCTGTACTATAAGAATCTATTATGATAATCTCATCAACAAACCATAAGCTTTTTATAAAAGCATCGATGACTTCCGCCTCATTGAGCGTAATGGCAATCGCACTAATTTTTAAGGAGTTTTCCAATAGTTGCTTGTAGTTTGCGTAAAAGTAATAATTTTACAAGGATTAATACTGAACTATCGTGAGCAAGCTCCCTATTTTAATGTACCATAATGTATCACTTACCAAAAGTGAGGCACTTACAATTTCTGTTGAAAAATTAGAAGAGCAATTTGCGTATTTGGCTGATAAAGGCTACAAAAGCTGTCATTTTAAGGAATTGATGGACCTTGGGGAATTACCTTATAAAAAGAATATAGTCATTACATTCGATGACGGTTATGTAAGCCAGATGGAGTTGGCGGTTCCTTTGCTTGAAAAATACAATCTGAAAGCTACTTTCTTTGTCCCGCTAAATTATTTGGGGAAGACAGATGAGTGGTTTACTTCTTCTGTAAAAATAATGACTTCGGAACAGTTCCATACTTTAAATCCGATGACCATAGAGTTAGCCTTTCATTCGTTTTATCATAAAAAATATAATGAGCTTTCTGAAGCAGAGATTGAAGAGGACACACAGCTTTGTTTTGATAGTGTTTCAGAAAAACGATTTCCATTTGCGGCAGTATTGGCGTATCCCTATGGGAAATATCCTCGAGAGGCTTCAGAAAAGAAAAAATTTATCGCTCAACTTGAGGAACATAAATTCAAGTATGGTGTTAGAATAGGGAATAGGCTTAATACTTTTCCGTTTCAGAAACCATTCGAAATACAGCGTATTGATGTGAAAGGTGAATATTCATTGCCTAAATTTAAGAGGAAGGTAAAGTATGGAAAGATTTTTTAGGGTTTTGAATTTTTACTTCATTCCTCGATTAAGCAATATTAATTTCACATAGCGAGAAAACACACCATACGAATCAATCGCCGCTACCGTTAGTCCTGGAATTCCATTTCGAAAACCTCCCCTTTTTATATAGGAGTCGAAAAACCGATAGGTAGGTTTAAAAAAGAGATGGAAATAGGTGGTCTTCTTTTTCTTGTCTTGTCTTTGTTCCGCTTGAAACCAAGCATACTTTTCTTTCTTGGTGATATAGTGATTTAACCCTTTATAGGTATAATGGATCATTTTTTGTTTTAGTTTACCAACACTACCGCTACAATGTAGTTTTTCGTGAACCAAACCTGTAAAATGAGCACCTTCTCGTTTTACCAAACGCAGTACATCACTGCTCTGAGAATATAAAAATCGAGTCATAAAAAAATGAGGGAAATTTATTTTATATCCACTGTGTTTAGGTTGTGCAAGAATGCTTTTTATCTCTGCTTCAAGAGATCGTGTAACACGTTCATCACCGTCAATAAATAAAACCCATTCACCAGTAACGTACTCCAAGGCATAATTTTTCTGAGCCGAAAAGTTATCGAATTTTCGTTCGAGTATTTTGGTGGCTAAGGGTTTTGCAATTTCTTGGGTTTCATCGGTGCTAAATGAGTCCACAACTATAATTTGATCAGCAAATTGCACAGACTGAAGAGCATCTTTTATATAGATCGCTTCATTGAAAGTTGGGATGATAACTGAAAGTGTTGGCATTAAAACAAAACTAATAAATAACTTTATCTTTGGACCAGTGAAACTAGATACTTCCATAATAATTAGTACTTATAATTCTCCAGCCTGGCTGGAGAAGGTTTTATATGGCTATAATAATCAGACATATCGAATGTTTGAAGTGGTAATTGCAGACGATGGTTCTACTTCAGAAACAGTGACTCTGTTAGAGCGGGTGCGGAAGGAAGTGTTTTTTCCAATTGTTCATGTGTGGCATGAGGATAATGGTTTTCAGAAGACAATAATTTTGAATAAAGCAGCACAAAAATGTGAGACGCCATATATTATTATGACCGATGGTGACTGTATTCCACGAAAGGATTTTGTAGAGCAACATGTGAAGTACAGGGTTGAGGGATGTTTTTTATCTGGAGGTTATTTTAAGTTGCCTATGAATATTTCAGAAAGTATTACCAAGGAAGATATTTATACGGAAAAATGTTTTGACCTTTCTTGGTTGAAAAAACAGGGGTTAAAATCATCTTTTAAAAATAACAAACTGACTTCTGGCTCATCGAAGGCTGGAATTTTAAATAAATTGACACCAAGTAATGCCTCTTGGAATGGACATAATTCATCGGCTTGGAAGACAGACATTGAAGCAGTAAATGGTTTTGACGAGCGTATGCAATACGGTGGCGAAGATCGTGAACTTGGTGAACGATTGTTTAATATGGGATTAGAAAGCATCCAAATTAGATATAGTGCAATTACTTTGCATTTGGATCATCCACGTGGTTATGTAAAAGAAGAAATGATAGCCAAGAATAAGGCGATTCGGGAGGAAACAAAGACCACAAAAAGTACCTGGACTCATTACGGAATTAACAAGGAAGCTAAGTAAGATTAGACTTTTTTATAGACACCAATTTTCCAGTACTGCAATTCTTCCCCAGTTTTTACCGTTGTGAATTCTAATTCTTTCAGCTTCGGATTTTCCTTAAAATACTCCCAGCAACCAATGCCTTCACGATAGATTGAGGTAATGATTACACCACCTTCGTTGAGATGATCTAGCATCCGGTTAAGAACATTTGTTTTTTCACTATCGTGGATGTAGTAGAAGGCCTCATTGAATACGATCGCATCAAAATTTCGAGTGGGTTGAAAGGTGACCGCATCTTCAGAAATGAATTCAGCTTTAGGAAAGTTCTTTTTCTTTGCTTGCTCGATAGAGACTTTTGAGAAATCAAGCCCTAAAAAAGATGAAAACTCAAATTCTTTCATACGCTCATTTAGAACACCATCACCACAGCCAATATCAAGAATACTTGGATTCGTTGGACCGTACTTTTTTAGGTAATCAATAATCTGAAAATACCGTTTCGATTCCTTTTCACTTTTAAGGTTTTCCCATTGGCCTGCTTTGTATTGCTTGTCCCACCTGCGTTTGCGTCTCCAATGATGAAACTTATCCAGAATATTCATGATTATTTTTTTGCGTTTTTAAGATGATGCGCTAAGAAGGATTTCAGCTTAGTTAGGATCATTTCTGGAGTTAATTCTCGATACAATGCTTCTGGGTTCTCTTCAATCACTTTACGAGACTCTCGGGTAAATTCTTCAAATAAATTTGGCTTCTCTTCAAGTAAGTGAACAGATTCGTGGATAATACCATCTTCGAAACTATTCCAATCTGCCTTTTCAATATACGGAGAATAAATAGTAAACGTAGGTCTGTTTAAAGCTTTTGTAATATGTACTGTTCCTCCTTCATTCGCAATTAATAGATCACATTTGTTGATTAATCTAATAAAACCACGGATTGAATCTTCATAAATATCTACGTTGATCTGTTCTTTATTTTTACAGAAACCATAAATTTTTAGGGCATCCTTTTTTTGGTGAGGCGCATAGTTAAAAAGTATGGTTGCATTGTAATTTGACGTTATATAATCAATAAGTTTTGCTACATAATCAAATGGCATGGACTTCGGAATTGTACTTCCTAAAACCGTAAACATCAGTACTGGTTTCTTAAGAAATTCTATCCGATTATATTTTTTTTCTTCCGAAGTAAGGTGAATTTTAGGGACATCATTTGGATCGCTTAATGGAAATACAGCGTCGACAATATTTACCCGATCTTCAATCGCCTTTCCGCAAATTTTAGACTTAGCATCCAAAAAATTAATAGGATGGGTGTAAAATGGAAGCTTTAATGTTTTGTGTTTTCTTTTGAAACCTATGCGATATTCTGCACCCGAAAAAAGACACATCATCCTACTTTGGAATTTAGCGTAGGAGTCAAAAATGATATCGTACTTCTCTTTTTTTATCTTTCTAATCTCCTTGATGAGATTAGGGATCTTTTTGAGCTCCTTATCCTTTACCGCAATTATCCGATCAATATTAGGGTTATTTTCAATGACACCAGTAGTATAATCGTACACAAAATAAGTGATGTGGCTTTCGGGAAATATTTTCTTGATGTTATTAGCAATGACCGAACTAATAAGCACGTCTCCAATTCTTTTGTTTTGTATTACGAGTATTTTCTTCATAAAGATTACCTTCGCAAAGTACTTATTTTTTGAAGTTAATAAAATTAAAAATGCACTCAACTTTTATTATACATCCAAAATATACACTGGTAGAACCACAGCTAAAAGCGGTTCTTCAAAACTTCTCTGAAACTGGAGAGTATGTAACCAAGGGTGAACGGAATGTTATTAAGAAGTTCGCTATTGACGGAACTTTTTTTAACGTCAAAAAGTTTAAGACCCCCAATTTTTTTCAGGCGTTGGTATATCAGTTTCTTCGGAAGGGTAAGGCAAAGCGTTCGTACGAATATGGTTCAAAACTGATTGGCTTCGGAATTAAAACTCCTTTTCCAGTGGGTTATTCTGAATCCTTTTTAATAGGCCTAAAAGAGTCTTATTACATAAGTGAACATGTTAATTATGACTTCGATTTCAGAGATTTAATTCACAATCCGAAGTATCTTAATCGTGAAGAGATTTTAAAACAGTTCACTGCCTTTTGTTTTCAACTTCACGAAAACCACATCAATTTTCTGGATCATTCTCCTGGTAATACCTTGGTAAAAGATAGGGGAGACGGGAAATATGATTTCTATTTGATCGACTTAAACAGAATGCGATTCGAAGTACTCGACTTAGATCAACGAATGCATAACCTACGGAGATTATGGTTGTCGAAGACGATGATTAATATTATGTCCATTGAATATGCAGCACTTTTTGGAAATGAGATAGAAGAAGTACATCGCTTATTATCTAAACATAGCAGAGCTTTTCAGAAAAAAGTGAATTCGAAGAAATTGAGAAAAAGAAAATAGTTTTAAGTAACTCAACTTATACAGCCACATTATGTTCTCTTAATGCATCATTTAGTGACGTCTTTTTATTAGTACTCTCTTTTCGCTTTCCAATAATTAACGCACAGGGAACATTGTAATCACCAGCTGGGAACTTTTTACTATAACTGCCAGGAATCACTACAGATCTTGCCGGAACGAGCCCTTTACGCTCTATAGGGCTGTCTCCAGTAACATCTATAATTTTTGTCGAAGCGGTGAGCACCACATTTGCACCTAATACTGCTTCACGCTCTATACGAACACCTTCCACTACAATACAACGAGAACCTATAAAAGCGTTGTCTTCTATGATTACAGGAGCTGCTTGCAAAGGTTCCAAAACACCACCAATACCAACACCGCCACTTAGATGTACATTCTTACCAATCTGTGCACAACTACCCACAGTTGCCCAAGTATCCACCATGGTACCTTCATCAACATACGCCCCAATATTTACATAACTAGGCATCATAATCACCCCTTTCGAAATATACGCTCCATGTCTTGCAATGGCGTTGGGAACCACACGAATACCTTTTTCTTCATAGCCTCTTTTTAAAGGGATTTTATCGTGGTATTCAAAAATACCAGCCTCCATAGTCTCCATTTTCTGAATTGGAAAATACAAAACCACACCTTTTTTCACCCATTCATTTACTTGCCAACCTGCTGCAGTTGGTTCTGCGCAACGTAAGGATCCTTCGTCACAAAGACGAACTACTTCACGGATAGCTGCTGTGGTTTCGGGTTGAGTTAATAGAGAACGATCGTCCCAAGCTTTTTCTATGATTTGTTGTAATTCGGTCATAATTCTTCAGAAATTTTTACAAATATAAAACCTCACGCTCAATATAATGTCCATTTTTAGCATAGTATTTAGTAATCACTTATTTTTGCAGCGAAAATGGGAAGAATTTTAGCAATAGATTATGGTACCAAGCGAACTGGGATTGCGATTACTGACGAACTTCAGTTAATTGCTTCTGGTTTAACGACTGTATCTACCAATGAATTGATTTCATTTTTAAGGGATTATTTTGCTTCGGAAAAAGTAGAACTGATATTGGTTGGTGAACCAACCCAGAAAGATGGGACACCCTCAGACGTCGAGGAGGAAATTCAGAAATTTTTAAAGAAGTTTTATAAGACATTTCCTGCTCTTGAAGTTAAAAGGGTGGATGAGCGATATACCAGTAAAATGGCTTTTCAGACGATGATCGATAGCGGTTTAAAGAAAAAACAACGAAGAAATAAGGCCTTGATTGATGAAATAAGTGCCACTATAATATTACAAGAATACCTTTACAATAAATGATAATGATTTTACCTATAGTAGCTTACGGCGATCCGGTTTTGCGCAAAGAATGTGCAGCAATAACTAAGGATTATCCAAAATTAGATGTTTTATTGGAGGATATGTACGAGACTATGTATGCTTCCAAGGGAGTTGGACTTGCTGCTCCTCAAATAGGGCTTCCTATCCGTTTATTTTTGGTGGATGCATCTCCCTTTTCTGAAGATGAAGAGTTGTTGGAAACGGAGCAAAATGAATTAGCTGGTTTCAAAAGAACCTTTATAAACGCACAGATTATTGACGAAAGTGGCGACGAATGGGCTTTTAACGAAGGTTGTTTAAGTATTCCAGACGTTCGTGAGGATGTTTTTAGACAACCAGATATAGTGATTAAATATGAGGATGAAAATTTTAAGAAACACAAAGAGACTTTCTCAGGTATTATTGCTAGAATTATTCAACATGAGTATGATCATATAGAAGGAATTTTATTCACAGATAAACTATCACCACTCAAAAAACGTTTGATAAAAGGAAAACTTGCCAACATATCAAAGGGAAAAATCAGTGTTGATTATAGAATGCGTTTTCCTAAATTGAAAAAGAAACGTTAACACCTTTGGTTATTTGATTCAAACCAAAGATATTTGCCCCCCTCTTTTAGGGGAAACAGAAAATTGATTTTTAGTATATGAGCTTAGAAAAAGTATTATCCATTTCGGGGAAACCTGGTTTATACAAGTTGACAACCCAAACACGTTCGGGTTTTTTAGCTGAATCTTTGATTGATGGAAAAAAGATAAGTGTTAGCGGAAGACATAATGTAAGTCTGTTATCTGAAATTGCTATTTATACGCTTACTGAAGAGCTTCCTTTACGAGAAGTATTCCTGAAGATTTCTGAAAAAGAAAAAGGAGGTGAGGCAATTAATCACAAGGTTTCTAAAGACCAACTTGAGGAGTATTTTTTCTCTGTTCTGCCCGATTATGATGAGGATCGTGTATACGTCAGTGATATTAAAAAGGTAGTGCAATGGTACAATTTACTTACTAAAAATGGCATCACAGATTTTTCTGAAACTGAAGAAGTAAATGAAGAAGATCAAGCGAAATCTAAAGCTATTGAAGCGGCTAAGGTTACTGGTGCAAAGACGAGTACACAAAAGGCTTCAGCTCCTAAAGCATCATCTGCAAAGAAAGGTGGAGCTGCTAAAAGTACTGTTGCTAGAAAAAAGTAAATTATTTTCATATACATATTTATCCTGCTATCTTGTAAAAGATAGCAGGATTTTTTGTTAATGGTTTTTGATAACTCTCTCGTCTGTGCACGGAGATTTCGTGTAGCTTTGTTCTAATAATAATTGCAAAAAATGAACTCCAGAGAAATCCAATTAAAAGCTTTTGATCGTCTATTGACTATTATGGATGAGTTGCGTGAGAAATGCCCTTGGGATAAGAAGCAGACTATGGAAAGCCTCAGGCATTTGACCATTGAAGAAACTTACGAGCTAGGTGATGCTATTCTTGAAAATGACTTAGATGAAATTAAAGGAGAATTGGGAGATTTACTGCTTCACATTGTGTTTTATGCCAAGATAGGTAGCGAGACCAACGAATTCGATATCGCAGATGTGGCGAATCAAATTAGTGAAAAGCTAATTTCTCGTCACCCACATATTTATGGGGACGTAAAAGTAGCCGATGAGCATGAGGTAGCTAGAAACTGGGAAAACCTAAAACTAAAAGAGGGTAAAACCAGTGTTTTAGAAGGTGTTCCAAAATCACTTCCGGCACTGGTAAAAGCAAATCGTATCCAAGATAAGGTTGCCGGTGTAGGATTCGATTGGGAAGAACCACAACAAGTTTTTGAAAAGTTACAAGAAGAGTTGGAGGAATTGCAGCACGAGGTTTCAGAGAATAATAAAGATAAAATTGAGGCAGAGTTTGGAGATGTTTTGTTCTCTATGATAAATTATGCAAGATTTTTAAAAGTAGATCCTGAAAATGCCTTAGAGAGGACTAATAAGAAGTTTATAAAACGCTTTCAGTATATAGAAAGTAAAACAAAAGATTTGGGTAAGTCTATGGAGGACATGACACTAGCCCAAATGGATGTGTTTTGGGAAGAGGCGAAACAATTGTAATGTCTAATTTTATTAAGTTTTAAAAACAATTAATCTTTTGTTAATAGTCACCCCGGAAAAACCAAAATGTTCTTTTATCCAGTTTAGACTGCTTTCGGAGTAAAATACAACATGAGTAGGATCGTTTCTATAGTTCCAGTTTTCGAATTCACTTTTTTTCGGCAATAATTGCGTCATACAATACAAATTGCCCTTGGGTTTTAACAATTTCCGAAGCAGCTCAAATTCTTTGAATGGTACGTGAAAATGCTCCATAACTTCGCAACAAATAATAAAGTCATACCTCTTTGATAAAACACTTTTATCAGGATGGAAGAAAGGATCGTACAGAGAAATGTGATATCCTTTACCTGTTAGGAGTTTGGCTATTACAGGACCGGTACCTGCACCAAAGTCTAGTCCTTTTTTTGATGGAGAATGTTTTTGAATAATAACATTGACAATGGGTGCCACAAACTGTTGATAATGCAAATCTTCTACGTCATTCTCGTGTAAGAGGTATCGTGCTTTTTCCTTAGCAATCGAAGGAAAAAATTTTGAAGGCTTAAAAAGAAGCGAACATTGATCACATTCCAAAAATAGAATATTGCCTGTCACATCATACTCTTTTAAAGATTTAGAGTGACACAATGGACAGGACATCTTCTATCTTTTATTTACGCGCAGCTCTTATTTTTGAAAGTTTGGATTTCCAAACATCAAGTTGCTCTTTATGCCGTGCTATATTTGTGTGAACATCCTTAACCATTGGGTTTTTTTCATCTACATGTTTAAAGAATCCAAGGTTGTTTTCCAATTGGCGGATTTCGTTCTTACTTTCTTCGATCTTTTTCGAAATATAGAATTGTTCGTTTTGTAATTTCCTATCATCCTCTTGAGAAACCATAGAGCTCAATTTGTTTTCAAATTTTATAAGCTCAGTTTCTTTCTTACCTAGATCTAATTTGCCAAAGAGACCATCGAGTGCTTTATTAAACTCTTGTTCGATATTTCTTTTCGAATGAGGGACTCTTCCAATTCCTTTCCAATCGTTTATTTTTGTTTTAATGGCTGCAATATCTACCTTATGATCACCAGTTAACTCAAAGCTGGATAGACCATCCAGCATCGTTTTCTTCGTCTCGTAATGGACCAAGTCCTCTTTGTTAGCTTCATCTTTTTGGGCGTGTAGTCTATCAAAGTAATGGTTACAAGCTCCTTTGAATTTTTTCCATATTTTATCACTATCCTTACGAGGCACATGTCCAATGGTGCGCCAATCGTTTTGGATTTTTTTCATCAACGGAGTCACAACGTCAAAATCATCACTGTCCTTATTCTCATCTGCAATATGAATAAGCTCTTGCTTCTTTTCGAGATTGGTATATTGTTCTTTCTTTTGGTTTTTGTAGAAACTATTTTTTTCGTGATTAAAGGCTCGCGTAATCTCCTTAAACTCGTTCCAAACTTCTTTTTTTTTAGTTCGTGGTACTTTGCCAGTCTCGAAATAAATATCACGAAGTTCTTGTACCTTTTTAATGGCATTTTGCCAACCTTGGTGACTTGGTTTCACACTTGTAACAACAGTTTGTATTTGGGAGATAAGATCTTTCTTTATTTTGTAGTTGTCTTCAAAAGCCGCTTCCAGCTCCTTCAAACTTTCAAAACGCTTATCGTGAATTATTTTTGTAGCCTCACTAAATTTATCCCAAACACTATCGCGATACTCTTTGGCGACTGGTCCAATTTCTTCTTTCCACATTTTATGCAGCATCTGTAACTCACGAAATGCCTTATTAATATTTTGTTCTTGAGCGAGTTCCTCGGCACGAACGATTAGTTTTAGTTTTTGTTCTAAGTTGTGTTTGAAATCGAGGTCTCTAAATTCACGATTTAAGTGAAGGAAATCATAAAAATTCTCCACATGGTGATGGTAGGTATTCCAAACCGTATTGTATTTATCTCTAGGAATTGCTCCAGCTTGGTGCCATTTTTCCTGAATTTCCTTAAAATGTTTGTAGGTTGTATTTATATTTTCCTCAGCATTCAAGAGACCTTTTAACTCTTCAATAAGCTCATTTCGCTTGTTAAAGTTGGCCTGTAGATCATTCTTGAGAGTTTTGTAATAGGCATTGCGTTTTTCCTTATAATCAAAGTATAAGGAATTAAATTCTTTCTTATCGGGGGTTGAATAATGAAAATCTATAATATTTCCTCCCCCAGCTAGAAACTCTTCTTTCTTATGAGTTAATTTGTCTTGAAATTTTGAGTTGAACTCGGTGCGTATCTCCTCAACATCATGTTTAAGCTCTTTAACCGGCATCGATTTGAGAAGTTGTTGTAATTCTGAAATCAGTTCTTTTGGAGAAAGGCTGTGGTAATCTTTTTGTCCTTTTTCCTCAACATCTTCTTCATGTTCATCATCGTCTGAGGATGCAACCTCATCTTCATCTTCTGAAGCGTCAGCCACAAGTACATCTGCATCTAAATTATCGTTGCTCTTTACAGTATCTTCTTTTACAGTTTCAACTTCGTCCGAAATCACTTCAGACTTGACTATGGAGGTTTCTTCCTGAGCTTCAACAATTTCTTCTAAAGGATCTTCGATTACAGCCTTCGTTGTCTGGATTTTTTCGGGAGTAGATTTTTTTGGTTCTACAGGTTTGCTTGTTTTCTCGTCTGACATTTATTTCAATGTTAAGGTTCATTTTTATTAAGTGGTCAAGATACTAACAACTCGTGAATTACCAAAGCTGGGGTAGGGTTTTAAAGATTTTTTAAGCCAATTTTATGATTTCCAGATAGACCAAGCTTTTTTCGCCTGATATTCTAACATTTTAAACCCATTAGTGACTTTTGCACCTTTGCCATATCCCATTTTTAAAAATTCAGTCTCTCTTGGGTTGTAAATAAGGTCGAAAAGCACATGATCGTCGCCAAGAAATTGATAAGGAATATTTGGGTATTCATAAATGTTTGGGAAGGTTCCCAAAGGAGTACAGTTGATGATAAGAAAATGTTTTAAAATAATATCTCGATTAAGCTGCGCGTAAGATAGATTGTCTTCAGTTTTTGTTCGGGAGACGAATCGAAAATTAAACCCCATAGCTTCCAAAACAAAGGCCACTGCCTTTGAAGCTCCCCCAGTTCCTAAAATCAAGGCAGTTTTTTCCTTAATTGGAAGAAGATCGGATAGTGCTTTTGCAAAACCGTAATGATCTGTGTTGTAACCTACGAGCTTTCCGTCCCGTGCTATTTTAATTGTGTTTACCGCGCCTATTTTTTTAGCTTCTTTGTCTACTCTGTCTAAGAGAGGAATAACACTTTCTTTAAAGGGAATTGTGACATTAAGACCTTTAAGATTGGAGTTTTCTTTGAGTATTTCTTCGAGTATGTCGATGCAATCAACATCGAAATTTTCATAGGTATCTTGTCTGTTTTCTTGTTCGAATTTTGAGGTGAAGAAAGTTTTCGAGAATGAAAAACCAATACCCTTTCCTATAAGTCCGTATTTAGCCATTTTTGGGGAATTTCAGTTTTTGATACCATTCCAAACTAAGAACAATTATTATTCCTGCAAAAATAAAGAATATTGCGAGAAAAGTTTCGAGAGAAAATTCTGATGGAACATAGCGATCATATCCAAAAATGACTTCTCTTCCATTTGTATCAAACAACTGATTTCCGTTGTTGTCATATTTTAAAAGTTTAAGTTTCCAAGGCCAAACCACCCCTAAAGAACCAGCGATAAAACCTATTATTACTGCATAAGTAGCTTTTTTGTACTTTTTCAATACGTAACCTAAAAGGTGAGATAGGGAAACCAGCCCCGCCAAAGACCCTAATGAAAAAACAACTAAAACTTTTAAGAGCTCGACTCTTTCTGGATTATCCATGAAAGCAAAATCTCCTTGAAAGATGTTTGCAATTGTGTCGTAAAGAGCATTAACTGAGTCTACCAATAAGAGTACATAATTCCCAAGGAGTATAAGTATAAACGACCCTGATAAGCCGGGAAGTGTCATTCCAGATACACCAATAATTCCACAGAAAAACACAAAAATTAAGTTGCTATTTTCTTTTGCAGGTTCCAAGAAACTAATGCTTATCCCAACAATAATTCCAGACAGGAGGTAGGCAATATACTTCTTATTCCATTCTCCAAAATCTTTAGCAATAAAATAGATTGAACCGATAATCATTCCGAAGAAAGTACTCCAAACGTATAACTCATAATTTTCAATAAGGTAATCTAGTATTTTGGAAACGCTGAAATAACTTATGATCATTCCGAGGATAAGCAGGCTTAGAAACTGCCCATTTATATAGGTATAGAAACTGCTAAACCTACGATTAAAAAGAAGCCAGAACGCTTTCCGGTTAATTTTTTGAAGAGAGTATATAAACTCCTCGTAAAAACCAGCAACAAAAGCTACTACCCCTCCAGAAACACCTGGAACTTTATTTGCCGCACCCATTGTTAACCCCTTGAGTATGAGCCAAAATCTATCGGATAACGAACGTTCTTGAGCCATTTAAGATGGATTTTTATTTACCGCTAATCGTTCTAAGATAAAAATGCTAAGAAAACCGAGAATCGTAAAAATAACTGCATAGATAACTAAGGAATCTCCATCATAATTGGAAGGAAGGATACTTTTTTCTATCAATGGAGTTCTTTCTCCGGAGTGATTTATTCGGTATTCAATAACTTCTTTCCAAGGCCATATTTTGTTAAGAGCACCAACCATAAAACCGGTAAGAACGGCTAAAATTAAGTTTTTGTGATGCTTGAACATCCAATTAAGAATTCTTGAGAAAACCTTAAGTCCAACAATAGCCCCTATCGCGAAAACACAAAGCTTCAAAAATGCTTCGGAAAAAATGTTCCAGTTGAGTCCAGTTATTCCATCTCCTAGTTGTGTGATGGTACCAATTATGGATTTATAAGCGCCTAACAATAACAAGATAAAGGCACCTGAAATCCCTGGTAAAATCATCGCAATGATGGCTATAAAGCCTGCAAAGAACAGGAACCAAGTGCTACCTGTATCTCCAATGGGTTTTGCGAGTGTAATGGCATAGGACAAAGCCGCAGCAATTATCAATGAAATGACTGTGCCAATTTGCCATTTTGTTATTTGCTTTCCTACATATAAGATACTGGCAAGTACTAATCCAAAGAAAAATGACCAAACCAAAATAGGATGGTTTGATAATAACCACGTTATTAATTTGGCTAGAGAAAGTATACTTATGGTTATACCACTAAAAAGGGCTAGCAAAAAGATTAGATTATAGTTATTCCAAGCCGCAAGGAATCCATCTTTTTTCCAGCTCTTTAAAAACCCAAAATCTAATTTATGAATGGTTTCAATGAGTTCTTCATAGATCCCAGAAATAAAGGCAATCGTTCCTCCTGAGACACCTGGGACAACATCTGCAGCACCCATGGCGAGTCCTTTTGCAGTAATAATAAGGTATTGAAATAAATTACGGGATGGCATAGTATATAAGTCTGTCCATCAAAAATACGTAATTTAATGTGAAGGATTTCGGTGTTCTTTAATAATTTCTTTTACCAATTTCATCTTGAAAACGGCAGGGAATAATTCCTCTAAAATTAGCGTGAATTCTGGTTCAAAATGCAATCCGTTTTTTAAGTGATACTCTGCTTTGTTTTCTTCGGCTAGGTAAAAATAAACACCTGCGAGGCGAAATTCAATTTCCGCAGATTCTGGATAAAACTCGGAGGCTTGAAATAAATTTTTTACCGCCGCTTCGTATTCTCCTAGCTTAATTAATATATCACAACGTGTAAGCCAAGTCTCCAATTCGTAGTTGCCCAATTCCAAAGCCTTTCTAAAACCAACTTCTGCTTCTTCAAAAAGACTTAGTTTGTTATTTATTTTTGCGTAGCGTTTCCAATAAAATACATTTTCGCCATCAATATTGATCGCTTTATCAATATAATATAGTGCTTTTTTATAGTCTTTAAGTTTACAGTAAAAGTCGGTGATGGCAATCCAACCTTTATCAAGTAAGGGGTCTTCTTCGACACATTTTGTGTAAAATTGAAGTGCCAAGTCACTATTACCCAATTTATCGTGGCACTTTCCTATTCGTAAGAGTGCAAAAGATGTTGGATCATCCAGACCCAAAGTAACGGTATAGCTCTCGATAGCCTCTTCATATCTTTTGAGTTTCTCAAGTACTTTTCCTTTTTCCAGGTAAGCACCAATGAATCTATCATCACTAATAATGGCAAAGTCGAACGAAGCCAATGCTTTTTTGTATTCTTCTAATATAGAGTATTGCTTTCCAACTTGGTGCCAAGCTACTTCACAATACGGATTCTTATTAAGAAAATCATTTAAATAATTGATGGCAGCTGCGTGTTGTTCTAGAAATTCGAAGCAGTATATAATGTTGTAAAGTGCAGAATAATCTCCTTCATCGGCCTCAATACATTTCATAAAATAGTATTTGGCATTCTCAAAATCTTCTAGAAATAGGTACTCCATTCCTATAAGTGACAGTACATCTGTCTCATCATTTGTAAGCTCTAGAGCTTTTTCTAAAAGCTCAATTGCTTTTTCGTGAGCGTCACGGCGTGAAAGAATGTTGGCCTTTTGAATATAGATTTCTTCATTGGATTGCTCCAACACGAATAATTGGTCTAGAAGCTTATCAGCAACGTCAAGTTGGTTTTCAAAAATGTACATCTCTACTTGAAACAACTTCAAGTCGGTAGAGGATGGGTGCTGCTCTAGCCCTAATTTAGTTGCCTTTTTTGCAAGTGAGATTTTTCCGTTCTCAAGGTAATAATGTATAATGTCTCCGAACTCATCAGAGTCGAAAAAAAACACACTATTCGTTTTAAGCATGGATTCAAAGCGGGTAAGAGAGAAATTGTTATGCTCGTTAGGACTCAATTGCATACGCAGCGTTTTAACGGTTTCTTCAAAATAAAGATACTAATGTAAGCTAGAGTTCAATAGTTGTGCCGTTATTGTTGTTAACACGGTTATTAACACGGTTATTAACAGGGTTTTTACAGTTCAAAAAGTTGAAGATCAGAAGTGTTACTCTTTTTTTGGTTTGGAGATTCCATTTAGCACATCAGACAAAATGGCACAACCTTCCTTTATTTCGGCTTCTGAAATGGTCAAAGGTGGTGTAATGCGCACCGCTCGGGCTTCAAAAAGGAGCCAAAAGAGAATAAGTCCTCGCTTTTTGCAGTTTAAAATGACTTCTGAAGCAATTTCCGAAGACTCAAAAATCAGTGCTAACATCAAGCCTTTTCCTCTTATCTCTTTTATAAGTGAATGTTGTAATAACGTTCTAAATAGTTGCTCCTTCTGAAGGGTTTGAGGAATCAAATCTGTTTCGGTCAGTTCTTTTAAAGTGGCTAATGCAGCCGACGCAATCACTGGATTGCCGCCGAAGGTAGTAATATGCCCAAGTTTTGGGTTGTGCTGCAATAAGGTCATTAGATCTTTTGAAGCAGTAAAGGCTCCTACGGGCAAACCACCTCCCATTCCTTTGCCCATTACCAGTATATCTGGAATAATATTGAAGTGTTGAAAGCCAAATAGCTTTCCTGTTCTTCCAAATCCTGGTTGAATCTCATCTAGAATAAACAAAGTGCCGGTTTGGTTGCACTTATTGCGAACCTTTTCGAGGTAATCAGTTTTTGGGAGAATGAAACCGGCGCCGCCTTGAATTGTTTCAAGGACAATGGCAGCAGTGTTTCCGGTTATTTTTTCCAAATCCTCTTCGTAATTGAATTGGATAGAATGGCAATCTGGAAGTAAGGGTTCAAATGCTTTTTTTCTTTCTTCAAATCCCATTATACTTAGGGCTCCAATTGTATTTCCATGGTATGCGTTGTTCGCGTACAAAATTTCAGTCCTTCCCGTAGCTCTTCTTGCTAGCTTTATGGCACCTTCAATAGCTTCAGTCCCACTGTTTACTAAATAGGTGGTTTGTAAGGTGCTAGGAAGATAACTAGCAAGTAATTTTGTAAACGCCACAGCTGGTTCTTGGATGTATTCTCCATATACCATTACGTGAAGGTACTTGTCCAATTGGGTTTTTACCGCCTCGACTACCCTTGGATGGCAATGCCCTAAACTGCAAGCGGAAACTCCAGCTACAAAATCCAAGTGCTTTTTACTGCTGGTATCGTAGATATAACTTCCTTCAGCATGGGAGATTTCCATCCCTAAAGGATATGGTGTGGTCTGTGCTTGATATTTAAAGAAGTCTTTTTTCATACTGCGAAACGTGAAAACACCTTTCAGAACTGAGAGGAACTTTTGGTTTTATTAGTTTTCCGAAGCCTTTTTCTTTGGTATACTGTCATTTATAATTTTTCCATTGTCTTCCTCTGCCTTCCTCGTCATCAGTTTTGGATCATCCGGATTAACTCGAAGATCTTTTGGAAGCAATTTTGAAGCTTCGGGAATCACTAATTCATCTTCTGGGATATCTTCAAAGAATTCTCCTTCATCCTCAGGCAATGGGATCCCTTTAATTTTAGGCAAGACCGGCCTTGGTTTCCCTTTAAATAAATCTTCTTTTTTCATTAAACGTTCATCGCCTCTCCAAATAAAACCTGGCAGCTGTCTTGCATTTGAAGGAAATTGTGAGGGTGGATATACCTTCCCGTTTGCTTTTTTTATGAATCGGATGCCAGATATTTTTTGTTTCTTGAGATACATCTGTATGGAACTCGAAACCGTATTGTTGATACCAACTAGTTCTTGCTTATCATTTCTCGAATAAAAAATCACCTCGGCGTTCTTATTAATATTTACAGTATCTAATTCGTTATTGGTGAACAAACCAATAAGACGTTGACCTTTCACCTGATTGTATCCAGCACTATCCTTTTGCACGAGAAAAGCATTGTTAAATACCTTTAGAGTATCAAGTTTCTCTGTTTTTTTGTTTGAGAGAATATGGATAGTGTCTCCTGTCATTTGATTTTCACCACTCCATAGGACTGGATTTCCCAAGAGTTTCGTTATTCCCTCTTTCTGCTTCACAAAAATTGAATCACATTTTCCGCTGGTAGGTTCTACTCCAGGGAGTCCCTGTTTAAAAAGCCGTGCTCGATAGAATCCTTTAATTACTCTATTTTCTGGTTTGCCAGTTACACGTAAGGTATCTGCATGAACATAAATTGAATCTTGGTCTTTTAACGTAACCGCAACCGCTCTTTTGGTAATAAAAACCGAATCTTTTTCTCTGTATACTTCGGCATAATGACCACGGATAATACTTTTGTTCACAGTATCCAACACTCTAATATTGTTAGTTGCTGACGCAAAGCTCCTATTTCTATCAAAGTAAATACTATCTCCATAAAGGATACGGTTGTTATAATCAACACGTGAGTTTTTCACAAAGTATCCATTGTCATTTCGAGTATCGTAATAACCACGTTCGCAGTAAACTGTGCTTTCTTCACTTTCAATAGTAGATTTTCCATATAAATAAGCGCCTCCAGTTTCAGAATAGAAATCCAATTGAGCAGAATTCACTGTATACTTTGGGTTTTTAATAACTACATTAGAGAGAAACTGATATTTTTTGCTCTGGGCATAATACCTTCCAATTCTGCTCGTCAAAGTACTTGCTGTATCTACTACGGTTCCACCGCTTCGGTAATACGCTTGTTGTTTAACTCGATCGAAGTACAGCGTGTCTGTTCTAAGCGTGGATTGTGGATTTTTCATAAATACGTCGCCACTGGCAAAGGCAAATTGAGTATTCCCGTTATACTCGGCGTATTTGCTGCTCATATTAATAGTGTCTCCTTGCGTTATGCGAACACTTCCGTAGGCTTTTACAAAATTATCTTTTAGATACACATAGGCTTGATCGCACCACATCTCTACTCCCTCGTGAATGATATAAACTTGTCCTTCGGAATCTTTTGTGTAAATAATAGCATCAGGCAATTCTGGCTTTATTTCAAGATAACCAGACTTAATATCCACTTTTTGTTTTAGGGTGTCTTGCTGTGCATAAAGAACACTTCCCAAGAGAGAAAAAGAAAGAAGCAGTATATATTTATTCGTGTTCTGTTTCATAGGTTTAATTGCCACAAAGGTATCAAAGAATTGATATTTATGATTAAAAAATTTGATAAGCTCATATAAATACCAATATTAAAATTGTTTGGGCCGATAACAGTTATGAATAGGGGCATTTTTATCGGAGTTTACTACTGGTTATAAATAAATTCTTCAATTCGCATTACAATTAATTTTAACCATCCAACTATGAGAAAGCTCTACATTATTATCCTTTTGTTTTTAAGTATTATTTGCCAATCACAGATCGTCTAAATCCCAGATGCTAATTTTAAAGATGCATTAATAAACTCAAACTGTGTGGACTTAGACCTGGATGGGATTGGTGATGAAGATGCCGACACAAACGATGATAACGAAATACAGGTGAGTGAAGTTGAAGCTATATTGGGTTTAATTGTGAATAACAAGAATATTGACTCTTTAGAGGGAATTGCGAGTTTCACAAATCTTGTATTGTTGTTATGCAATTTTAATGATTTGATTAGTTTGGATATATCGCAAAATGAAAAAATTTGATGGGTGCTTTGTGACGCCAACCAATTGAGTAGTCTTGATGTTTCTCAAAACCTTTCCCTAGAGCAATTAAACTGTACATTTAATCAATTAAGTAGTTTAGATGTTACCCAAAATCCGAATCTTAAATGGTTGCTTTTGATCATAACCAAATTACTGGTATTGATGTAACCCAAAACCCAAATCTGAAATGGTTGTATTGTTCGAGTAATCAACTGACGACTATCGATGTCAAGGAGAATACAGATCTCGAGTGGTTTAGTTTGAACAATAATGAGATAACCAGTTTAAACGTAACCCAGAATCCAAATCTTATTTGGTTGGGTTGTATTAGTAACCAAATTGCAAGTCTAGATATGGCTCAAAATCCTTTTCTTCGAGGACTAAGCCGCAATAACAATCAATTAAAATCATTGAACCTAACCGAAAATGGATATCTAGAGCAACTCGATTGCTCTAATAACGAGTTAACAAATTTGAATATTCAAAATGGTAACAATGAGATCATAGAAAAAATGTGGTCATCAGAAAACTCGAACCTGCTATGCATTCAAGTTGATGACGATAGTGCCATGTTCCCAAGTTGCAACCAGACTGGTGCTACTGGTTGGTGTAAGGATTCAATCTCTGAATATAGGAAAGAATGTACATTAGGTTTGGAGAATTATAATCGGATAACATTTACCTTGTATCCAAATCCAGTTACCCATTTTTTACAAATAAACACACAAAAAGAAGTTGATAGTGTGACACTACATGACGTAAATGGCAGGCTTATTAAAACAGAATATGCTCCTGTTGTGGACATATCTGAACTAAGTTCGGGTTTATATTTTATCTTGGTTCATGTTGATGGTCAAATAGAAACTAAGAGATTTATCAAACCGTAGTGTTGTGCTTCCATTTTTGAATAATGGTTGAGTTGTTACCTATGTATGGTTTGCTTTCGGTCTGGCCCAACAGAAACAACCTTAATTGGTATTTCCAGTTCCTTTTCCAAAAAAGCAATATAGTCGTTTAGTTCTTTTGGAAATTGACTAGTCTCAGTCATTTTTGTCAAATCTTCGGACCAACATTTAAACTTGGTGTAAACCGGAGTGACATTTTCTGGCTCAATATTGTATGGAAAATGTTTGATCGTTTTTCCTTTGTACTTGTACGCAGTACAAATTTCGAGGCTGTCGAATCCAGACAAAACATCGCCTTTCATCATCATCAGTTGTGTTACACCATTTACTTCACAGGTATATTTTAAAGCGACAAGATCTAACCAACCACAACGTCTTGGCCTTCCTGTTACAGCTCCAAATTCTCGTCCCACTTTTGCCATTTCTACTCCAACTTCATCGAATAACTCTGTTGGAAAGGGTCCAGAGCCCACGCGTGTAGTATATGCTTTAAAGATTCCATAAACATCTTTTACTTTATTTGGAGCGATTCCTAAACCAGTACAAGCTCCTGCGGCTGTTGTGTTCGATGAGGTTACAAAAGGGTAAGTTCCAAAATCGATATCAAGTAATGATCCTTGTGCTCCTTCAGCCAGAATAGTCTTTCCAGCCTTCATTGCCTGGTTTAAGTATTCTTCACTGTCAATAAAGGTTAATTCTTTCAATGTTTTTATCGCAGCGAAAAACTCGGTTTCCATTTCCTTGAGGTCATATTGCATATCTACGTTGTAGAAATCAATCATTGCTTCATGCTTATTTGCTAAGCTCCTATATTTCTCTTTCCATGTTTTAAGTTCAAGATCGCCTATTCGAATACCATTTCTTCCAGTTTTGTCCATGTAAGTTGGTCCAATGCCTTTTAACGTTGAACCAATTTTAGCCTTCCCTTTCGAAGCTTCAGAAGCAGCATCGAGTAGTCTATGCGTTGGTAAAATCAAGTGGGCCTTTCTGGAGATAATGAGTTTGTTTTTGTAATCAATGTTAAATTGATCCAAACCTTCTAACTCTTTTACAAAAACAACTGGGTCGATTACAACTCCATTTCCAATAACATTTATTGAATTTTCATGAAAGATACCAGAAGGAATGGTTCTCAAGACATGCTTTATACCGTCAAACTCCAATGTGTGCCCAGCATTAGGCCCTCCTTGAAAACGTGCAATAATATCATAATCTTTGGTAAGAACGTCTACGATTTTTCCTTTTCCTTCGTCTCCCCATTGTAACCCAAGTAGTAAATCTACTGCCATAATATATTAAGAATTGTCCCTTTTTGAATCAGGAGTTTTTTTATTTCCGTAGAAATATAGTGAATGGTTTGTAATTTCAATATCGAAAACTTCTTCGATGGTTTTTTTTATTATTTGAATTCGAGGATCACAAAACTCTATTACTTCTCCGTTTGATAGGATTATGTGATCGTGCTGTTTGTCAAAATAAGATTTTTCGTAGTGCGCTTGGTTTTGTCCAAACTGATGTTTGCGAACTAATCCACATTCTAATAATAACTCTATAGTGTTGTATAACGTGGCCCGACTTACTCGGTAGTTTTTATTCTTCATATTGATGTACAGAGACTCAATATCGAAATGATCGTCAAGATCATAAATTTCCTGAAGTATAGCGTAGCGTTCGGGTGTTTTACGGTGTCCTTTTTCTTCTAAGAATCCTGTGAAAACATTCTTTACAACAGCTTGATTATTTGTGTCGGTTTTTGAACTCATAACAAAGCGACAAAGTTACTCAATTATACTCTTGTAACTTTATCAATTCCGTTTATTTTTTTAATGTTTTGAACAAGGTTATCTAATGTTGACTTGTTCTTTACAACCACCGTGATTCTTCCTGTAAACACTCCGTCGTCGCTATCAAAATGAACACTCTTCATATCGATGTGAAGGTTGTTGGATACAACTTTCGTAACATCGTTTACCAAACCAACGGCATCAATCCCTGTTATTTTAAGCTCTGCCTTAAACTCACGTTGAGATGAGTCTATCCACTTGGCTTGTATAATACGATAGTTGTAATTGCTTTGCAACTGAAGCGCATTTGGACAATTAACCTTATGAACTTTTATACCTTCGTTTACCGTAACAAACCCAAAAACATCATCACCAGGAATTGGGTTGCAACAATTTGACATTTTGTAATCAAGTTTCTCTTCTTCTTTCCCAAATACAAGTTGATCAAACTTCTCGGTAATCTCCTCCTTGTAAATATCTTCAGGATTGGTTGGCTTTCTAATTCGGTTTTTGAAAAAGGACATTAGCGCGTTGCTTCGAGAGGCGGCAAAGTCCTTGAGTTTTGGATTGTCAATTATTCCAGCTCCAACGCGATAGAATAAATCTAAACTCGTTTTTACTTTGAAGAAACTTACCAATTGATTGATCGTTTTCTCATCTAGAGAAATTTTTAACGATTTCAATTTTCTGGTGAGAATTACTTTTCCCTCTGCTGCAATCTGTTTTTTCTCGTCTTTTAGGGATGATTTAATTTTTGAGCGAGCTCTTGCCGTGGTGGCATAATCTAGCCAGTTTGCAGAAGGTTTGGCTTTTTCTGAAGTTATAATTTCTACTTGATCACCGCTTTTAACCTGATGACTTAACGGTACTAGTTTACCATTCACTTTTGTGCCACGTGTATGTAATCCCACCTCTGTATGAATGTGAAAGGCAAAATCTAAGGCAGTCGCGCCCTTTGGCAGGGAGTATAAATCTCCTTTTGGTGTAAATACAAAAATTTCTTTGGCATACAGATTTAGTTTGAATTCTTCAACAAAATCCACTGCACTGATGTCCGAATTCTCCAAGGTATCTTGGAGTTTATTTAGCCAATCTTCTAAACCTCCATCATCTTTATCCTCGTTTTTGTATTTGTAATGCGCTGCAAACCCTTTTTCCGCTATTTCATTCATTCGCTCACTGCGTATTTGAACCTCCACCCAACGTCCTTTAGGTCCCATTACTGTAATGTGTAAAGCTTCATATCCAGTAGACTTTGGAGATGAAATCCAATCTCTAAGTCGGATGGGGTTAGGACGAAAATGATCGGTAACTATAGAATAGATTTTCCAGGCAATGAATTTTTCGTTCTCTTCATCACCCTTATAGATAATTCTAACCGCGAATTTATCATATACTTCATCGAAGGTCACGTTTTGAGCAATCATTTTTCTTCGAATCGAAAAAATAGATTTAGGACGTCCCTTTATTTCGCACTCAAGTTTTTCAGCATTTAGCGAATCTTTTATGGTTTTAGAAAATGCAGTTATATAGGCATCCTGTTCTTCTTTGCTTTCTTTTATTTTGCTATTAATGTCTCTATAAACGTCCGGTTCGGTATATTTTAAACCTAGATCTTCGAGTTCCGTTTTAATATTATACAAACCAATTCTATGCGCTAAAGGTGCATAGATATATAAGGTTTCTGAAGCGATTTTAACCTGCTTATGCGCTGGCATTGGATCCATCGTCTGCATATTATGCAACCGGTCTGCAATTTTTATAATGATTACCCGAATATCTTCGTTAAGTGTAAGCAACATTTTTCTAAAGTTCTCAGCTTGGAGAGATACGTCGCCATCATAGGGCATTTTGGATATTTTGGTTAAACCATCGACAATACGTGCGACCGATTCCCCAAACAATTGTTCTAGATCCGCTAGGGTATACGTAGTGTCTTCCACCACATCATGAAGGAGGGCTGCAGCAATAGAGGTAGCGTCCAGGCCTATTTCTGAAGCAACAATTTTTGCAACAGCGATTGGATGGAAAATATAAGCCTCACCAGATTTTCGGCGTTGATCCTTGTGAGCGTCAACCGCAACATCAAAGGCGCTACGAATTAATTTTTTATCGGCCGCTGAAAGCGTACGATAGCTAATTTTAAGTAGTTGTTTGTATTGTTTTGTAAGCTCTTTTTTCTCCTCTTCTAATGCTGCCTCTGTCATAAATCTAATGTACTACTTCGTAAAGTAATAAACAACTAAATTTATTTTCTGTACTAAGGATATAGATTATTGAATGATTAACTTTTTGACTTCAGTTTTATCACCGTTATTTAATACAACAAAATAGACACCACATTTAATATGGGAAAGATCAATATTAGACTCGTTGTTAATATTTCGTTTTTTTAGGATTTATTTTCCAAGGAGATCAATAATAGTAATATCCAAAGGCTCTTTTGAAGATATATTCAATATTCCTTTAGACGGGTTTGGATAGATTGAAATATAACCTAACATGTTCCCTTGGACACTCAAAACTTCTAATGTTGAGTTTTCAGGTTCCATTACTTTTTTTGATAATCTGTGCCTTGTATAAAAACGATTACTTCTAGATCGCAAATTTCTTCAATAAAAGTATTTGTTAAATCTACGAAAAGATTGAGGGTTATGGATTTATCTGGGACAAGAGTTAAGGGTGTTCCATTGGCATCAGGAAGCACCTTCATCATCACATTTCTAAAGGATGTTTCTCCGTTAGAACCAACGTTATCAAACGTTTCCTTTTCTAGAACCACAACATGGACTGTAAAATCACCTTCGATTTTGGGTGCAATGTTTACTTCAATATTCATTTGATATTTTATCAATGAGAATGTCTCAATATTCTCATCTAAGAATTTATTAGTAAAATAATTATCATTAAAGAATTGACACGGACCGCAGGTAGAACTAGTGAACTTTTCATAAAGAACTTTCTGTTTTGGTGCTTCACCACTCGCAACATTAACTTGTTTAATTAGGGTGTCGTTGTTTGGTTGGGTGGGTTGTAATCCTCTAAATCAAAACTTTGAGTTACCGGATTTGGAAGGTCGAAATCAAATAGAGCAATTTGCGACCAATTATTTCCAGCATCAATAGAAATCTCAACAAACAATGAATGATTATACTCCCCGTATATCTCTCACTGTGCATGGTTGAATTCCAGTCTATATAAATCATTTGTTAGATCTAAAATTGGGGTTTGCAATGCGATGGAAGCACCTTGGAAATAATTCCAGAAACTCGCTGTAAAGTCCCCGCTCATTGGGCAAGGAATTCCTCCAGACCAATCTTCCCCAGTAAATGTACAATCACTGTTACTCCAAGAAATTCCAAATTCTTTGAAGACTTCTGTCATAGTACCCGGAATACCATTTTCAAAGTCTTCAAAGAATTGAGAATGTATTTGTGAGCTAACCAATAATAGTAGTATTGCGGTTCTTTTTCTAAGCATGATGGTAAGTGTTAAATTAAACAAACTAGTTGTCTACTTCCATAAAGTTAAATTGCATGTTGAATTAAAAAGTTAAAATCGATAATATCTTACTTTTTAAGGTTTCTAAAACGCTCAAGAAGGGTAGGATGTGAGTAATGGACAAAAACATAAGCTGGATGAGGGGTTAGATTGCTTAGACTGTTTTTTGATAATTTCTTTAAGGCCGAAACGAGAGGACGTCCCGCAAAAGTAGTTTTAGCATAATCATCCGCCTGATATTCGAATTTTCTTGAAAGGTAATTCATTACAAGTCCAGTGATTTCTGAAATAGGGCTAAACAATACACCAAAGGCTATTAACCCGATGTGGAAAGAGGGGATTGGTACGTTTAATGCTTCGGAAAGCAAAGCGTTTCCAATAAAAAGTGAGAGTACCCATAATGTAAACCCCGTAGTAAGAATGGAAGCAATAAGGTTGAAAATTATATGATTCTTCTTATAATGTCCCACTTCGTGAGCTAGAACAGCAACAATTTCATCTTCTTCCAAATCATTAACAAGGGTATCATAAAGAGTAACTCTTTTTTCACTTCCGAAGCCAGAGAAATAGGCATTGGCCTTTGTGCTTCGTTTTGAACCATCAATCACAAAAATCTTATCTAATGTAAATCCAACTTTCGTTGCATAGGTTTCAATTCGAGATCTTAGTGTGCCATCTTGTAAAGGTGTTTGTTTGTTGAAAAGAGGAACAATTAATCTGGCATAAAATAAATTCATAAAAACCGTGAAGATAGTAACGAGCATCCAAGTGTACCACCAAAAATTGGACCCCGTGGTTTCGTAAAACCAAAGTATCGCGCTTAGTAATAGTCCGCCAACGAAAATCATCATTAACCAACCTTTTAATTTGTCCAAAATAAAGGTTTTCGTGGTCGTTTTATTGAAGCCATATTTTTCTTCAATCACAAAGGTTTTATAATAACTAAATGGAGTACTTAGAATATCGCTTGCGAACATAATAATTCCAAAGAATAAAAGAGTTATGATAATCTTGTTTTTGGAAAAGGAACGCGCTAAGGTATCGAGATAAGCAAAACCATCGAAAAAGAAAAAGACGAGTGTACCAATAATCGAAACAAATGAAACTAACAATCCAAACTTGTAATTCTCCTTTTTGTATTGCTGCGATTTTTTATATTCTTTTGTTTCATAAACATCATTTAGGTCGTCTGGAATGGGATCGTTAAAACGTTTTGCGTTTAGATGATCCAGTAGTTTGTCGATAACGAAATTACCAATCAAAATTCCGATAATAATATAAAAAAGTGTTTGTGAATCCATAGTTGTGTGTTTCCAAATAGACAACAGATTAGTTAAACCCTCGCTGTCTTTTGGCTTCAAAGATAAGAATTCCCGCTGCTACTGAAACATTCATAGAATCAATTTCTCCTTGCATTGGAATGCATATATTCTGTGTGCTTTTATCTCTCCATTCTTGTGATAGGCCCGTTGCTTCAGTTCCTACAACTAGGGCAGAAGCAAGGGTGAAATTACAACTATGGTACGCAACAGAATCTTGCAGTATAGCGCTGTAAATGGAAATATCGTGTTTTTTTAAATAGCTTATAATTTCAAATGAACTTCCCGTTGCAATTTGATTTGTAAATACACCTCCAACACTACTTCGAATAATATTAGGGTTATACAAATCTGTTTTAGGGTTGGCAATAATAACGGCATCTAGATTTGCTGCATCTGCAGTGCGGAATAATGCACCGATATTTCCAGGTTTTTCCGGCGCTTCAGCAACAAGAAGTAGAGGATTTTTTGATTTGAATTGTAATCCTTCTAAGGAAACGTCCTTAGTCTGGGCTATGGCGAAAATTCCTTCGGTTGAAGAGCGATAGGCAATTTTTTCGTATACTTCAGAGGTGATCTCAATGAATTCGGTCTCAGAACTTGCCTGTTTTTTTATTGAGTACAACTCTTCTTCGGAAATAATCTCGGAACAAAATAGTACTGTCGTTAGACGATATCCTCCCTTAAGCGCCAATTCGGTCTCTCGTTGTCCTTCAATTACAAAAAGATCCAATTTTTTTCGTTCTCTTGCTTTTTCAGAAAGAAGAATACATTGCTTTATCAGCGGATTTTGAAGACTGGAGATTTGCTTATACATGGTGCAAAGATATTTTATAGTTGCGAGTTAAACTATAGGCGTTGTTAGTTTTTACACAATTACACCCACTAGTATTTGTATCTTGTATAAAACTATCCGAATGAAAAAATTACTTTCAGTCCTACTTCTTTTCTTTTTAGTTTTAGGAGCAAACGCACAAGTAGCTAATCAACCTTCAGACTTAGAGATTTGCGATGATGACTATGATGGTATCGCAGCATTCGATTTAACAATTACCGAACCCGAAATACTTGGAGCTCAAAATCCATCTGATTTTAATATCACATTTTATACAAATCAAACGGATGCTGCTGATGGTACAAATCCAATTATTACTCCTTCAGCATTTTATAATAGTGCAAATCCACAGGCAATTTATGTACGGCTAGAGGCTAATAGCAATGGGAATTTTGATACAACAGTCTTTGCTATAATTGTGATCCCATTGCCTGTTCCAGCGACACCAACTTCCTTAGAGTTCTGTGATGATGACGGCGATGGTTTTGGGGAATTTACTTTAACAGATAAGGATGCCGAAATTAGTAATGGAGCGCCTAACGTTAGCATTACATATTATGAAGCATTGGCAGATACGGAAAGCGGGGTGTTTCCAATTCCGAGTCCTTATGTCAACATAGTGCCTTTTTCTCAAATTGTATTCACTAGAGTAGAAAGTGACATAAATGGATGTTATGTAATTGTAGAACTAGAATTAATAGTTTTGGATGGCTGCCCAATAATCGATACAGATCCTATAGATTTATTCATAAACGAAGGAGACGGTGATGGTTCTGCAATTTTCGATCTTACCTTAAATGAAGCATAGATGTTAGGTTCACAGGATCCAAGTATATATTTGTTTAGCTATCATGAAACCTTGGAAAATTCAATGGATGGTGTTAATGCTATTGTCAATCCAATGGCCTATCAAAATATTGCAAATCCACAAACCATATATGTTCGTTTAACAAATGATATCAACGGAAGCTATGTTTTGACTTCGGAAAGTACCGTAACTATCTTTAACCTTATAGGGAAGAAGGTCTTTTTTGAAACAATCATACCACAAAATGAAAGAATAACTTTAGATGCAAATACACTGTTTGCTGGAGTTTACTTCATTAAAGTATCTTCTGAGGAGAGTGTCACGGTAAAAAGATTTATCAAAAAATAAAGTATAAAAAAGAGGCTACCTTTTGAGTAGCCTCTTACATTTCAAAACTAAGCGTATATTATAAAACTTTTACGTTTACTGCGTTTAATCCTTTTTTACCTTCTGTTAGATCGAATTCAACTTCATCACCTTCACGAATTTCATCTACCAATCCAGAGATGTGTACAAAATGTTCTTTGTTTGAACCTTCTTCAGTGATAAAACCAAATCCTTTGGCGTCATTGAAAAATTTTACTGTTCCTTTATTCATTATTAAAAATTTAAATTAATTACTTGTCTTAATTCAAAGATGATGCCACTAATTCTGGTGTCACCAATAATTATTTTTTGCTCTTTGAAGACCTAAGGTATAGCCGCTCCACCTTTTCACGAGCCCAGGGTGTTTTTCTTAAAAATTTCAAGCTAGATTTAACAGAAGGATTACTTGTGAAACAACGAATATTTATTTTTTCTCCAAGGCTTTCAAAGCCATATTTGTCAACCAAGTACTCAAGAATATCGGCTAGTTTAACACCGTGTAATGGATTGTTAACTTGCGTTTGATTTTTGATTTTTTCTCTTTTCTTATCGTTCATACAGGATTCTAAAACATTTTCATATCATTCATTATCGTTTGTTCAACACCATTTATGGTTTTGTTCTGGAATTGGTGTAGTTGTGTATCTAATTTTCTTCCTTTCTTTTCGATCTTGTCAAGACGTTTATTTGTTTTATTAATCCATTTCAACACTTGTCCTCCTCCCATAAGATGAGAAGTTGGTAACGGTTCGCCCATTTCACGCAGCACTATTCCCAATGGAATGTTTATTTTATCTTGAATTTTTATCAAGTTTGCTAATAAGTCGGCGTAAGGTGCAATCAATGACCCAACACCTCCTCTAGGTTGCATCCAACCAACTAGGTAAATTCCTTTATAGTCATCGTACATGCTAAATCCATATACTTTTACGTGACTATTTTCAACTCTATCCATTTTCTTTGGGAGAAACGGAAAACTAGTATGAAATCCTGTTGCATATACTGTGGTGTCAATCTCTTCGGAGCTACCATCCTCAAATATTACCCTAGAGTTCGCGAGTTTTTTTACGGCGCCTTTAATTTTTATTCGACCATGTTTTACATGCATCAATGTTTCGGTATTCACCGTTGGATGTCTCTCAAAAATTCCCGAGGTAGGTTTGGGTAATCCATATTCCTTATGACTGCCAATTGTAACCTTAAGCATCATTTTTACTAATTCCTCTTGTAACCAATCGGGTAATTTTGGTAGTTGTAGGGCAGCGAGTGGTTTTCCCATAAATGTTTTCGGAAAAATCCAAATACCTCGTCTTACACTTAAATAGCTGTTTGTGCTTACTCGGGTGCATTCTGAGGCAATATCGAACGCAGAATTTCCTGCGCCAATTACTAGTACCCTTTTATCTTTTATTTGGTTTGATGTTTTGTACTCTTTAGAGTGAAAAGAGTCACCGATAAAATTACCTTCATAGTTTGGGTAGCGTTTATTCCAATGGTGTCCGTTACAAACGAGTACCCCCTTATAAATAGTGTTTGAACCATCATCAAAACTCACCTTCCATAAATTATTTTCAATGGGATTTACATAAACGACTTTGGTTTTAAATTGGATATTCTCCTTTAAATTGTAATTGTTGGTATAGGCTCTGTAATAAGAAAGCATTTGGACACTACTTGGGAAGTCTGGATAGTCTTCTGGCATTGGAAAGTCGGGATATTCCATAACGTGTCTAGCAGAAAGGATATGTGCAGATTTATACGTTCCATGGTACCAGTTACCTCCAATGTCGTCATCTGCTTCCACATGGTGATAGGGGATATTTGCTGCTTTTAATGATTTTGCAGTCGCCAATCCAACGGGACCTGCTCCAACAACTAAGTAATGAGTACCCAGCGATGTATTTTTTGTCATTTGGTTTTTCAGAAAAAAATTATAAAAGGTGAATATACGTTTTTTGAAAAAAATAATTTATTGAAATTTAATTCAATAAAGAAGGATTAATGGGTACTCCTAAAATATTCGTTAAATTTTTGACTCTTTTAATCATAGAAATTAAAATTTATCATAGTTTTGCCATAGTTATGAAACAAAACCGTCTACATAATACTATTTGTAAAATGAATTGGAAGTTTTCCAAGGCATAGGACGTAGAATATATAAATATTATGAAAGCGTTCTTCCTTTAAAAGTTGAACGCTTTTTTTATTAGTTAAATTTAAAGATGAAGCAATTATTATCCATTTGTAGTATTTCTAAACGCATGTTTAATCATGCGCAGTTAAATATGCGACAAAGGGAATAGATCTTATTTGAATAATATGTACTAATCCCTTTGATTTAAGTTAATCAAGGGGATTTTTTTTGAGGAATTATGAGAAATATACTTACAATCAATTTTAAGAAAGAGAGGTTCATAGCAGAAGCTCTAAGCTACACTTGGGTTTTCTTAGGGTCATTGATTTTGGCCGTAGCCTATGTGCTTTTTATTATACCGCATCAATTAGTGCCAGGTGGAATTTTGGGGCTAAGTATTGTGGTAAATAATTTGACACCATTAAGCGTTGGATTGGTTGCGTTGAGCATTAATATCCCATTATTGTTATGGGGAACGAAAGTCTTAGGTAGAAAGGTAGGTATTAAGACGGCTTTTTCTATGATATTGGTTTCATTGTTTATTGATCTATTTAGTTTTCTTACTGAAGGAAAAGCCTATGTTGACGATGTTCTAGTCTCTACACTTTTCGGTGGAGTGATAATTGGTGCTGCTGTGGCAATGGTTATGAACGCGGGTGCAACTACTGGAGGAAATGATATTTTGGTTAGAATTTTAGCCACAAAGATAAAATTGCCTTATAGTCAATTGATATTGATAATCGATGGGGCGATAATATTATTGGGAATTTTTGTTTTTGAAGATTTTACAATGGCTGCCTACAGTGTAATTGCAATTGTTGCAATAAGTAAAACGATAGATTACTACATCAAAAAATCCGTAAAGAACCGAACCGTTTTAGTTTTTTCCTCAAAGAACCTTTTAATTCAGGAGGAGCTTTTGAAAGGTGAAAACAGTGCTGATAGTATCTTAAAACTAATACATCACGATTCAAATGATAAACTAATTCTTGTGACTAAGAACAATAAGAAATTAGCATCCTTGGAAAACATAATTTACAGTATAGATGAAAATGCTAGTGTTACTGTAATGGAGTCAAATAGTTTATAGTTACTTCGAAAAAAATAAAAGCACCTGCTATTGACAGACGTTTTTTTTATTAGATACATTTACTTTTTTATTTTTGGTTATATTTCTCTGAATATCTCTTCCACAATTCTGTTTGATGGGTTTCTAATGAAATTTCTCTGCCATCTATAAATGCATGTGTCAATTGATTTGTACGCATATCCAAGGCATCCCCTTCAGAAATAAATAGGGTTGCACTTTTTCCTATTTCTAATGTTCCATAAGCATCATCAATACCTAAAATTTTCGCGGTATTACCCGTAATAAGCTGAAGAGCAGTTTCCTTGTCCATCCCTTGTCCAACCAGTTGTCCAGCATAGAAAGGTAAATTTCTTGTTTGGAAATTGGATGTTCCGCTGTTTTCAAGAGCGACTAATAATCCACCATCAACTAATAACTTTGGAAGTTTATATGGTAAGTCATAATCATCATCGTCTTTAGATGGTAGACTATGGGTATGTTGCACTAAAACAGGAATGTTATTTTCTTTCAGAAAAGGAATAATACGATATGCCTGATAACCACCAACTAAGACAATACTTTGAATACCATTCTCTTTAGCTGTACTCACGGCATCGATGATTTCTCTTTCGCCATCTGCGTAAATATATAGTTTTTTAGAACCATTGAAAACACCTCCCATTTCCCCGTATGCCTCGTTTTTAGAAACTCCGATTCCTTTTCCATAGGCCTTCGCATTTTTCATAAAAGCAATAACCTCTTCAATTTGTATTTGGTATTTTTTGTTGGGTAGATAGCCTCTTGGTTCGCCTTCCCACCAACGTCCACGGCGGAAACCTCTTGGCCAATGAAGATGAACCCCGTCATCTACTTTTATGGCTGCATCTTCCCAGTTCCACGCATCAAACTGAACTATGGAAGAAGTTCCTGAAATTCTACCTCCTTGAGGTGCAATCTGGCCTAATAATATTCCATTGGGGCGCATAGATTCCACTACTTTACTTTCAGCATTATAAGCAATTAAACTTCTTACATTCGGTATAAAATCACCAAGTTCATCGTCGTCATTACTGGCTCTAACTGCATTCACTTCAATAAGTCCCAATGCCTTTGCAGGAGCAATTAACCCTGGGTATACATGTTTTCCGACAGCTTCTATTTCACGCCCCCTTGAGGACGTACTCTCATTTCCAATGGCGGTTATCTTACCATGTTCAAATACAATTGTACTGTTTTCTATTATTTGTCCATTTCCAATATGAGCGGTCGCTCCTTTGATGGTTATTGCAGCAATTTGAGCTGGTGCCGGTGTCTGTTGTGCAAGAACTTGAAATCCTGCAATCACTAATACTACTATTAAAAGTTGTTTTATTGTTTTCATTGCTGGATTAGTTTATAGTTTCACAATGGAAGTGCTTATTTTCTTTTTTCATTGGAGGTTTCGTTTTCCCTCCATCTTCTTTTTCTTTAAGCATCATTTTTAGAAGCGTACTACGTTCGTCTTTAATAGCTCGTCTTTTCTGCTTATCCCGCTCCATGTCAAAATATACAACTCCTTCGATGATGGTTTTTTCCGCTTTAGCATATACCGAAAGAGGATGGTCGTCCCACAAAACTAAATCCGCATCCTTTCCTTCTTTGATGCTTCCCACGCGATTATCGAGATGTAGAAGTTTAGCTGGATTAATAGTCACCATTTTCCATGCTTCTTCTTCTGTCATATTACCATATTTAACCACTTTGGCTGCTTCTTGGTTGAGCCTTCGAGACATTTCACCGTCATCACTATTAATAGCCACGACAACCCCTTCTTTAGCCATAATAGCTGCATTATAAGGGATGGCATCATTTACCTCGTATTTATAGGCCCACCAATCACTAAAGGTGGAACCACCAACACCATGCTCCTTCATTTTATCGGCAACCTTGTAGCCTTCAAGAATATGTGTAAAGGTGTTAATTCTAAAGCCAAATCGTTCTGCAACTTTCATTAACATATTAATCTCACTTTGCACATAGGAGTGACAACTTATATAGCGGTCGCCGTTTAAAATCTGAGCCAATACCTCCATTTCTTCGTCATACCGAAATGGCTGTCCGCTTTTCTTTTTGGTGTCATACTCTTTGGCTCTGTTAAAGTAGTTTACGTACAATTGTTCTACGCCCATTCTTGTTTGTGGAAAACGTTTAAAGCTCTGCCAATTGGATTGTTTTACGTTTTCCCCTAAGGCAAATTTTATAAACTTGGGACTGTTATTATAGATCAGTTCATCTGCCTGCTCGCCCCATTTTAGTTTAATAATAGCGGATTGACCGCCAATAGGGTTGGCAGATCCGTGTAAAATTTGGATAGAAGTAACACCTCCAGCAAGATTTCGATAGATATCAACGTCCTCGGCATCTATAACATCTTCGATGGAGACTTCGGCAGAGGAGTTATGCCCTCCTTCGTTAATCGATAAGGCGGCTATATGCGAATGCTCATCTATGATCCCTGCGGTTACATGTTTTCCAGTAGCGTCAATAACTTTTGCATCCTCAGGGTTTAGATTTTTACCTATTTTGAAAATTTCACCATTTTTAACCAGTACATCCGTTTCTATGAGAATACCTTCGGCTTCACTTGTCCAAACCGTTGCATTTTTGAATAGCATATCTTGCTGTTTTGGTTTAGAAACAAAACCATAACCAATGTTTGGATAGGTGAGGGGCATAATTTGTGGTTTCGAATCTTCATCCTCCTTCTCCTCTTTATCTTTTTCTGAAGCGTCCCCAGTGCGAGTTGCTATGAAACTATTTTCTAAACCATTAGGAAGAAGTAATTTACCCGTTATTCTCTCACCTTCTTTAGGAACGATCCCTGTAGCTTGGTAAATTTCCTTTGTAGCTTCATTGGTAAAGGAAAGTGTCAACCAATTATTCGAATATTTCAATTTGGAAGGATATTTTGTCTCGCCAATTTTTACTTCCGATTTTGGTTTGGAAGTTTTTCCACTAATGGTTAGTTCATAGTTTTTTCCATCCACTATCAATGAATAGTCTCCACTAAGGTCTTTTTGATCTTTTGAGTTGATTACATTTTTCTTTCCTTGAACCCAGTTTTCATAAAGAGTTGTTTCTTTATCAAAAACAGCTCCCGATGTTACTAAGAAGTTGGCATATCGACCTGGTTCCAGAGAACCTATTTTATCACTTTCTCCTAATAGTTGCGCGGGAATCGTTGTTAGCGCTGCAAGTGCTTTGGTTTCATCGAATCCATATTTTATAGCCTTTAATAGATTATTCTTAAATTCAGAAGGCTTTTTTAAATCGTGGGTAGTTAGCGAAAAGGTAATTTCGTTATCCGAAAGAATCTTTGGGTTTGCCGGCGCTTGGTTCCACTCACGCATATCCTCTAGGGAAATATAGTCGGCTAAATTGGGGTCGCTTACATCATAAGCTTCAGGAAAATTAATAGGAATGATATAACTAGCATTCGTTCCCTTTATGCTTTCAATAGCTTCAAATTCATCTCCGCCACCAATAATTATATAATTGAGATTGAATAAATCCCCTATCTTATCTGCTCTTAAGTCATTTCCTTTGTCTCCAGCTTCGAAAAATGAAGTTTTTCCTTTATTCGCAATCAAGGCCTCAAGTGATCTGTCTTTTGTTGCTACATTTCCTTTTGAATACCAATCGGCGTCATAATGAAGCTGTCTCAATAAGGCCATGGCACCCATTAAAGAACCAGGATATGATTGTCGACTTGCTTTACTTTTTTCAAAAGAAAAAAACTGCCCGGAAACATCTTCAACGATACGATTTCCATCGCCACCATCGTCATTCAGCGCAACCAAAACTCCTGTACCTCTTGCTATTCCGTCCATTAGATGCGTATTTAATACACCAAATCCAGCTTTTCTGAACTCCGCTGCTTTCTTTTTATCATATTTAAAAGAATCGATTCCCTTCTGTTCAGGTTTTATATGATCGTTCCAATAAAAACCTTCTCTAGAGGCTTCATATTGAGGAGAACGTCCTTGTCCGGGCTTGCCTTTAGGCTTTTCTATTCCGAAGCTCGTATATGGGTCGATAAAGGATGGATAAATGTGTTTTCCTTTAAGGTTTATCACCACAGCATTTTGAGGAATAGTAACAGATCGTTTTGCTTCTACTACCTTGCCGTTTTGAATTAGTAGTGTACCCTTTTTTATTACTTTGTTTGGTGTAACATAAATCGTTGCATTGGTAAATGCAGTGTAGTTATTATTATCTTCCTTTAGCTCTTCATTCTTAGGGAAATAATCTTGAGCAATTCCACAAAAAGTAAAAAGGAGCAGAGATAAAAGCAGTTGTATTCTTTTCATTGATAGGGTATTGGTTAATTAGTGTATTAAAGATATGAATGCAAAATAATTTTGCAAGGGCTTAACTTGGCTTTAACAACGAATTAAGAATTCTTTTAAAACGATTTGTTTTCGAAATGATTCACAACTAGTGCCACCATATAACTATAGCTCATAATTCCTTTCGATTGGTTGTTTGCTTTTAAGAATTGGTCCCAAAATGCCTTGGACAAGGTTTCAAAGGGATTTTGATAACTTTCCCAAAAGTCCCGCATTTCTTTATAACTCTTTAAAATCCCTGGATTGACAGTTTCTATAATTTCATGGTATTTGTCAATGTCTCTTCTTGCAACCTCATTAACACAATATCGCAAGGCAAAAATGTATCCAGTGTATTGAATTATTGGGTCATCGTTGTGAAGTGTTGCCAGTGTAGCAATAAAGTTGGCTTCATTTTCAGCTGCATAGCCCAATTGGTGCGCCTGTTCATGACAACTTACCACTGGAAATTTATAGGTTTTAATAAGATTATTTACTTGAGCCTCTCCAGAAAAGGGATTGTAATAACCGCTATATCCCATATAAGTAAGACCTAAACTCCATCCACTTTTTTTAATACTCTTAGGGTTATAAGATAGGTTGGGGTATTCATTTTCTAGGTTCATATAGCCGTTAATCGATTTATCAAAAATCTCTTTTTGGGTATATGGGATTTCTACTTTTACACTATCTAAAAATCCAAGTTGACGATGCATTTCATTGGCCTTTGTAATAAGACGCTCGGTTGTAGAGATGAGTTGCTCATTTGTATATTCGGTTTTTAAGGCCAATGTCTTGTGCAAAGGGAGACGATAATAATTCAATCCCCAAAGGACATTGAATACAAAATATATTACGGAAAGCGTTGCGGTAATATCTAAACAGAATCGCACTGGTTCGTAAGTAATTCTTCTACTATTTTTATAGATCCAGCGCAAGGCCAAAATAGTGATTAATAGATAGAATATATCTCCAATAGAAAAAGGAATCCAACCAAATAAATATCGTGATATTGACGAAATAACTGGATACAAACCCTGGCTGTAATAGGTTTCGATAAAGCTTGGAAACTTCTTTAATATTTGCAAAACTAGAACCTGTAACGGCAATAAAAATGATAAAATTAACATGGTTCTTTTTCGCATATCCCAAACATACAAAATTCTTTTATCACATAATTTTTATAGCCGTTGTAAAACAGTAATTTTGTGGTAGTAGGATTTCTGATTTGATTTCCGAAAGTATGATTTGTTTAACTTTTAATGTATACCTGACTACGCAGGGAATGAACTATGAATGAAGCAATAAGAAACCTCGAACCGAAAACACTTTGGAATAAATTCGCAGATTTAAATGCCGTGCCTCGCCCTTCAAAAAAAGAAGAACGGGTGATTGCATTTATGAAAGCCTTTGGTAATAATCTTGGCTTGGAAACAATGGAGGATAGTGTTGGAAACGTAATTATTCGAAAACCGGCGACTACCGGGTTAGAGGATAGAATGACAATTGTAATGCAGTCCCATTTGGATATGGTGCATCAAAAAAATAGTGATACAATTTTCGATTTTGATACTCAGGGAATTGAGATGTATGTGGATGGAGGTTGGGTACGTGCAAACGGAACTACCTTAGGGGCTGATAACGGCTTGGGAGTTGCCACGATTATGGCAATTTTGGAGAGTGATAGTATTGCACATCCAGCAATAGAAGCACTTTTTACTATAGACGAGGAAACCGGAATGACGGGAGCAATGGGTTTAAAAGGCGGACTACTAACAGGTGATATTTTACTGAATCTCGATACAGAAGAAGATGACGAAATAGGAGTGGGGTGTGCTGGTGGAGTTGATGTAACTGCTAATAGAAGTTATACTGAAATTGATGTTCCAGCGAATGTTGAGGTATATAACGTTAGTGTTAAAGGTTTACAGGGCGGACACAGTGGAATGGACATTATAAAAGGCCTCGGGAACGCGAATAAAATAATGAATCGTTTACTTTATGCCGTAAAGGACTTGATCCACCTTTCTGAATTGAAAGGAGGAAGTCTTCGGAATGCAATCCCTAGAGAGAGTAGTGCAACTGTTGTTGTTCCAAATGATGAGGTAGCTGCTTTTCTTTCAGAAGTAAAGAAAACAACTGAAGCTATTACTTCAGAATACAAATCATTGGAGTCAAATCTTTCAATAACTGCTCAAAAGACAGATACGATCCCTGAAAAAGTAATGGATGCCTCAGGACAAAAAGCTCTTATTAATGCTATTTATGCAGCTCATAATGGTGTATATAGAATGAGTCCAGCTATTGAAGACTTGGTAGAGACCTCTAATAATATTGCTAAAATAACTGTACAAAATAGTGAGATTAAAGTGGAATGTTTGTCACGATCTTCGGTGAAATCATCTATTGATGATTTAGTACAAACCCTAGCAGCCGTTTTTGAAATGGCTGGATTTGAGGTTGCAGCTACTGGAGAGTATCCAGGTTGGACTCCTAATATGGATAGTGATATATTAAAAGTTTTAGATACTCTATATGAAAAAATAAATGGTAAAAAAGCACATGTCGCTGCCTGCCATGCTGGATTGGAATGTGGTATTCTTGGACAGAATTATCCTAACATGGATATGATTTCTTTTGGCCCAACCATCAAAGGAGCGCATTCTCCAGATGAGCGGGCAAGTATTTCTTCGGTGCAAAAATATTGGAAATTTGTGCTTGCAATCCTTGAGGATATTCCGGGGAAATAGGAAAAGGAATGATAATTGTATTAACTTTATCATAATATTAATCTATAATACAAAACAAACACATGGGATTATTTTCATTTATTAAAGATGCTGGAGCAAAGGTTTTTGGTATTGGTAAAACGACTGCCGAAGAAAAAGCCGAAGCTAGGCTTGAAGAGACGGCAAGAATTGAAGCACAAAACGAACGCGCTTCACAACGACTAATTAATACAATTAGTGATTTAGGGTTTGAAGTTGAAAATATTTGCGTTTCTATTGACGGAGATGTTGCAACGGTAAACGGAACTGCTAAGAATCAAGAGACACGGGAGAAAGTGATTTTGGTTATTGGCAATACCGCTGGAATTGCAGGTGTAGAAGACGCTATGGATGTAGCGATTGAAGAACCGGTAGCTACCTTTCATACGGTAGAGAGAGGCGATACATTAGGTAAAATTGCTAAGAAAGTTTACGGAAACGCAATGAAGTATCCTGTAATTTTTGAAGCAAATAGACCTATGCTTACACATCCAGATAAAATTTATCCTGGACAAGTTTTACGTATTCCTGCTTTGGACTAGAATTAACAATAGGCATAAAAAAACCGCCCTGCCTTTTGGCGGGGCGGTTTTTTTATGCCTATTAATAAAGAACTACTTCTTTACAATGTCTGTAAGTTCCAACTCGAAGACGAGATCTGAATTGGGAGGAATGAGACCTCCAGCACCTTGCTCTCCATATCCTAAATGAGCAGGAATAAATATAGTTGCTTGATCACCCACACTCATCATTAATAATCCTTCTCTAAACCCAGGGATTAACCGAGCTTCTTTACTATAATCTGATGGCATAGGAGTATAACTATTTCTAGCTATCTTTTGATCGCTTAGCATTTCGAATTTCTCTTCTTTTTCTCGAATGTTCGAATCGAATAACGTACCATTTGAAAGATATCCGGCATAGTTCATTAATATTTTGTCTCCTTCGTTTGGTTTAGCGCCATCTCCTTTATTAGTAAAGAATACTTTAACTCCAGAAGGTAATTCTTGTGCTTTTCCTTTTAGTTCTTCAAATCCAACAGCCACATCAGCGCCAATTTTTGTTTTACGAGCTTCAGCTTCTTTTTTCGCAAGCTCGATGTTCTCCATCTCTTTTGTAAAAGAAGGAATTTTAGTACCAGATGTATTAATGATGCTTACGGTTTGAAGTATAATTGGATCAACTGGTTTGTCTCCTGGCTTTGCTGTTTCAACAGTCCCTAAAGAGTCAATTATTTCTTGTCCTTTTACTATTTCTCCAAAAATAGTGTGCTTCCCGTTTAACCAAGGAGTTTCCTTAAGGGTAATAAAAAACTGACTTCCGTTCGTGCCAGGACCCGAATTAGCCATTGAAAGAATACCTTTTTTACTGTGAGTTAACGAGTCTGCAAATTCATCAGGAAAACGATATCCAGGATTTCCTGAACCATCTCCTTTTGGATCTCCACCTTGTATCATAAAATCTTTTATAATACGATGAAACGTAAGTCCGTCATAAAATGGCTTCCCTTTATAGAGAGAATCAACCATATCGTTTGTTCCTTCAGAAAGTGCAACAAAATTTGCAACTGTAAGTGGCGCCTGTTCGTTATAAAGTTTAGCGACAAATGTTCCTTTGTTGGTTACAAATTCAGCATAAACACCTTTGTCCAGACCTGGGTACTTAGTTTGACATGAGGCAAATGCCAATGACATGAATAAAAATAAAATAGCTAGATTTTTCATAAATAAATTAATTTTCTTGAGTTTGTTCAATTGATTTTAAGGTTACTTTACTTTGGACTGGTACATTAGTGTCCAGTTTATCCGTGATTCCGTAGTAGCCGTAGGCTTTATAGGACGGAAAAAAGAAGGTGATTGTCTCACCAACCTTCATAAGTTTAAGTCCATCACGCAATCCAGAAATTAAATCTTGATTGGATTGATCGACTTTATAATTTTGTAATCCATTTTCTTCAGAAGAAAGAACTTCGGCTCCGTTTAACCGTTTTACGTCATAAGTGAAGGTTATAACATCACCAAATTTTGGTTTGTGACTTTCAATAGAGTCTTGTTTTGTGTTGTAATAATACCAGAATCCACCGTCCGAAGCGAAGTAAGTATTTTCAGTATCGGTATCCATGATATTTTTGATCGCCACTTTCTCTTCTTCGTAGAGTTTTTTGTTACGTTCTGCCGATTCCTTAATAAACGAACCAGAAGATGACTGCACGGGTTTTCTTGCTTCAGGACCCTTACACGAAACAATTGAAACGCAAACTATTAAAATAAAGAAAAAAAAACGGGTCATAATTAGGTTAAGGCATTTTTATAGGCAGGCAATATACTAATAAAATCAGTAATAGTAGTGTTAAGGGAATGTGAACTTCTACCCCCTGCGGCATTGGTGTGACCTCCCCCATGATAATGCGTTCTTGCAAACTCGTTCACCGAAAAATCTCCCTTGCTGCGCAATGACATTTTTACGATATTGTCCTGTTTATTTTCAATAAAGATCACTGCGAAAATAATTCCTTTTATAGAAAGAGCGTAGTTAACAAAACCTTCAGTATCTCCTTTTTTAAAATTGTTATCGTCTAATTCTTTTTGAGAAAGTACAATATATGCTGTACTGTACTCAGGAAGAATGGTTAGATTTTTCAGGGCAACACCTAAGAGACGCATACGATTTGGACTATTTGTATCGTATATGTTTTGATGAATGCTTGAGTTCTTGGCTCCTGATTCGATTAGCCTTGCCACAACCCTGTGAGTCGTTGCGGTAGTTGACGGAAATCTGAACGAACCAGTATCAGTCATAATCCCTGTATAAAGATTGGTTGCGATTTCTGAGTCCAAATATGATAAGCCATCGAGTGCATCCATAAAGTGAAATACCATTTCGGCAGTGGAACTCATAGCAGTATCACTATACATTGCAACGGCATAATTATCTGGCTGTTGGTGATGATCGATCATCACGAACTGAGCGTTGCTTTTTTCAAGTTGCTCCCGTACGTCTCCAATTCTGGATAATGAGTTAAAATCGAGTGTGAAAATTACCGAAGCGTCGGAAATGGTCACAGCGCTCTTATCTGTTTCTTTTTCGTGAATAATAATAGTTTCACAACCAGGCATCCATTTTAAGAAATCTGGAAAATCGTTTGGCATGAGTACTGTTACTCCATGGCCGAGTTTCTTCAGAAAAAAATAAAGCCCCAAACAAGAGCCAATGGCGTCTCCATCTGGATTTTTATGACCAACCACAACAATCTTTTTGGGAGAATCAAGTAGCTGTTTTACGACCTGGATAGTTTCAATATTCATATAGGCGCGAAGATACAATTTAATACTATTTAGATGCCAATGGTTTTATTACTTTTGAAGGAGGTTAAATCGATCAAGATGAAAAGTATTTGTTTGCTTATTTTATTAGCTCTTATGGTTTCTTGTAAAAAGAAAGAAAATTTCACATTGGTTTTTGCAAGTTGTAACGATCAAAATCGAGAGCAACCGCTTTGGAAGCCGATCATGGAAAACAAACCAGACTTATTTGTTTGGGGCGGAGATAATATCTATGCGGATACGGATGACATGTCTAAAATGCAATCTGATTATAACAAAGTTCATGCAAATTAAGGATTATACCAAGTTGTTGGAAACTGTTCCTGTTATTGGAACATGGGATGATCATGATTACGGAAAAAATGATGCAGGAAAGGAATGGGAACAAAAAGTAGCTGCGAAACAGCTGTTTTGGGATTTTCTGAAATTTCCAAAAGATGATCCACTTCGAGACCAAGATGGAGTGTACTATTCAAGGAAATATGGGACAAGTAATGGAAGTGTGAAAGTTATTTTATTAGATACTAAGACTTTCCGCGATTCGCTTCGGAAAAGTGAGATTGAAGGTCGTCGATTTGATCCCTGGGAAACAAATGAGGGGAGAACAGTTCTTGGAGACACACAATGGAAATGGCTGGAAGAAGAACTGAAAGATTCCACTGCAGATTTCAATGTTATAGTAAGTAGTATTCAATTTCTTGCAAATGAACACGGTTGGGAGAAATGGGGTAATTTTCCTTCGGAAGTACAAAAAATGAAGAATACTCTTAGAAATGCTAAAGCTAAGAATATACTTTTTGTTAGTGGGGATAGACATTTGGCCGAGTTTTCTGTAACCGAGGTAGAAGGACTTTCTTATAAATTGATAGATTTTACGACTAGTGGATTGACGCATACCTATCCCGATAGCCCAGATGATCCAAATCGATATAGAGTAGGAAAACTGGTTAAAGACCTTAATTTCGGGGTCCTCCGATTTGATTTTCAAAATAAAAAAGTAACGATCGAAATTAGAGGGGAAGACAACCTTCTTTTAGATAAATTAGATCAGCAATATTAAACTAAATTTAACTGCTTGCATATGATACTTAAAGTGCTATTTTTGCACAAAATTTAAAAGATCGTAATGAGAACAGACAGAACGTTTACTATGTTAAAGCCCGATAGTGTTGAAAAAGGACATGTTGGAGCAATTCTTGAAAAAATAACGGCTTCCGGTTTTAGAATCGTAGCAATGAAATTAACACAAATGACTACTGCAGATGCACAGGAGTTTTACGCAGTTCACAATGAGCGTCCGTTCTTTGGAGAATTAGTAGAGTATATGACTCGTGGACCTATTGTAGCAGCAATTCTTGAAAAAGATAACGCTGTTGAGGATTTCCGCACTTTAATTGGTGCAACTAACCCTGCTGATGCGGCTGACGGAACAATTAGAAAATTGTATGCAGCCTCTATTGGTGAGAACGCAGTTCATGGAAGCGATAGTGATGAAAATTCGGCTATTGAAGGAGCATTTCATTTCTCTGGTAGAGAGATGTTTTAACCTTTTTTCAAAAATAATTTATAGAAACGTCGTTCACTTTAAAGTGGACGACGTTTTTTTTACCGTAAAACTAATTTTGAAACCAAGTCTTTACCAAGTTCTTCGTTAAGAAGCTTAACAATTTTCTCCTTCCCATAACTCAGTTCTTCACGGAGTACAGAGGAGCTTAATTGCACAAAAAGGGTGTCACGCTCTAATAAGACATTCGTTGTATATTTTGAAATGGCCGTTCCCATAACAGAATGCCAAGCTTCCTTCACACCAACTTTATCCAACCCTTTTTCCAATTTGTTGGTCTGGATAAAATCCTTGAGGGCATCCCCAATACTTGTATTTTCTGCTTTTCTTTTTGCCAATGGGATCATATTATTAGTCCGTAAAGTTAAACTTTACAAATTTCTTATAGCGATAAATTTTAGCATCTTTGTTTTTTATTTCTAGTAGACTGTCGGTTACTTTTAAAACCACTTCTTTCCAACTATCAAAGGGAGTGGTGTAATATAAATTCAAGCTGTTGTTTTCAATTTTGATAGTGAATTTTTCGACTACTCCATTATTTTTAAAACTCCCATCTAGTTGAGGAGCAACTTTTGTTCTGATTCCGTTTGTTTCAGAAACCTCTATAAAGTCAATTATTGGATTAAACTCAAAATCCTTTTTGGTCCCATCGCTCATTTTAACCGATTGAATTACCCAATAACCAGGAAGTTTGTCTTTAAATACTGATGGGTTTGGTTTGGAACAACCAACTATTAGGACTAATAGAAAACTGAAAATAGATTTCATAACTTAAACATTTTATACGTCTGACCAACCTTTTTTATGACCGTCTCAGTTCTATCTGCGTGGGTGTCACTAATGAACAATTGCCCAAAGTTTTCGTTATGAACTAAGGAAATGATATGCTCTACACGTTGCTCATCGAGTTTGTCAAAAATATCATCCAAGAGTAAAATTGGATTCACGTTGCTTTGCGCTTTTATAAAATCAAACTGTGCCAATTTTAGAGCAATTAAATACGATTTTTGTTGTCCTTGAGAACCAAATTTTTTAATAGGATGTCCATCTATTTGAAAACTAAGGTCGTCCTTATGAATGCCAAAATTAGTGTATTGGGTGATCTTATCCTTACCTATGTTTTCTTGTAAAAGTTGGATTAGCCCTTTCACTTTTAATTGGCTACTGTATTCTAAGCTAACAGATTCTGATCCGTTGCTAATAGATAAATATCGCTCAAGAAATATAGGCATAAACTCCTCCAGGAATACGCTTCTTTTCTGAAAAATTTCAGAACCAAACTCATGCAGTTGTTCGTTGTAAATATCGATGTTGTCTTTGTTAAACGTATTATTCACGGCAAAATATTTTAACAATGAGTTACGCTGGGCTAGTACTTTATTGTAATTTATTAATATGTGAAGGTAGCGTGAATCTCCCTGAGAGATCACACCATCCATAAATTTTCTACGGGTGTCACTTCCTTCGATAATTAGGTCTCTATCTGATGGAGATATAATCACCAGAGGAAGAAAACCTATATGCTCACTAAATTTCTCATAGGCTTTTGCATTACGCTTAATAATTTTTTTCTGACCTCTTTTGGCGCTTACTATAATTTTTTCATTCCTCGTTTCTTTCTTGTATTGCCCTTCGATCACAAAAAAATCTTCCCCATGTTTTATGTTTTGTCCTGTTATTGGATTGAAATAACTTTTTCCGAAGGATAAATGATAGATTGCATCAAGTACATTCGTCTTTCCAACACCATTATGTCCTACCAGACAGTTGATTTTTGGGTCGAATATGAAGGTTTCAGTTTGGAAATTCTTGTAATTAAGAAGCGATAGTTTTTCTAACAACATGGTTATGAGATGATTGTCTGTTTTACTTTTGAAATATATTTTTTAGAAAACATTGTAAAATGGCTCTGCAAATTATTGAAAAATAAGAAATCTTTTCCCTTTTAAATTCTAATAAATATTTTATTTTTGCGCTTCAACAAACAAAACTATGGCAACGTACAAGAAACGAGGTGGTAAACCAAGAACTAAAGCTGAAAAAGACCTTAACATAGAAGAAGGTAGTGCAACTGCCGAGGTATTTAATACTTTGGATGAAGGCGCATCTAAAACGGAAGCGTGGGTAGAAAAGAATCAAAAATATATTCTAGGATTTATTGGTGTAGTAGCTGTTTGTGTTTTGGGTTATTTAGCGTTCCATGAGTTCGTTCAAAAACCGAAAGAGGTGGAGGCTACAAATGAAATGTACCAGGCGCAAACTTATTTTGAGCAAGCGTTAACTACTACAGCTAAGGATTCATTGTTCGATTTATCTCTTAATGGTGGTGAAGGAAAGTATGGTTTTCTAGATATTATAGATAACTACGGAGGCACTAAAGCGGGTAATCTTTCGAAATACTATGCTGGCATGGCTTATTTAAATACCAATAACTATAAAGAGGCGATCAATTATTTAGATGACTTTAGTAGTGACGATGCGATAATTGGTCCTTTGGCAAAAGGAGCCATCGGCGATGCGTTCGTGCAACTTGAACAAGAGGATAAGGCACTTGGTTATTATGAGGCTGCCGCTAGCATGAGCGATAACGAATTTACAGCACCAAGATTTTTACTAAAAGCAGGAACTACAGCATTAAATTTAGGAAATACAAGTAAGGCCATTAAGCATTTTACTGAAATCACTGAAAAGTACCCTAAAGCGACTGAAGCCGTAAAAGCCGAAGCGAATATTGGTAAAGCCGAAGCAATGCAATAAAATGGCTACTGAAAACAACAATTTATCTGGTTATGATAAGACAACAATCCCAAACGCGAAGGACTTTCGGTTTGGGATTGTTGTTTCTGAATGGAATCATAAGATCACCGAAGGAATGTTTCAAGGAGCTTTTGACGCATTGAAAGATTGCGGTGCTATCAATGATAATATAGTTCGTTGGAATGTTCCAGGTAGTTTCGAGTTGATCTACGGCTGTAAACGCATGCAACAGAGCTATGATATGTTGGATGCCATTATTGCCATTGGGAATGTTATTCAAGGTGAAACAAAACATTTTGATTATGTGTGTGAAGGGGTTTCTCAAGGGATTAAAGATCTAAATGTACAAGGCAATATCCCTGTTATTTTTTGTGTATTGACAGACAATAATATTCAACAGTCTATTGATCGAAGTGGAGGAAAGCATGGTAACAAGGGTGTCGAAGCGGCCATCGCAGCAATTAAAATGGCACAACTGCGCAAAGAGTCTAAATTCTAGGACACAATACCCTTTCAAATTGACCCATCAAAAAGGGTACAATAGTTGTTTATAATTAACCAAAGTTTGTATTTAAAAAACAGGCTAATTTAAGTAACTTTGAAACACGGGATATTATTATGGGACCAATAAAATTTACGGTAATTAAGCGTTTAAAAACGAACAATCGTTTTAACTATACTCCTCGATATTATAAAGGAAAGGAAGACGTAGAAGAAGGAAAACATCCTACAAAGTTCGACGCCTATAGCGATACTTATAATGATAATGATTTTGGTTCCCATTGGAGGGAAGCTCGTTTATCTAAAAGAAATCGTGGTAATACAGGATTAAATACTACAATTCTAATTATAGCTACTATACTCCTATTAGGATTCCTTTATATAATTGATTTCGATTTGTCCATATTTTCACAATACTAATTAATGGCAGATATCATTCAACTTTTACCAGATCATGTGGCGAATCAAATTGCTGCGGGAGAGGTCGTTCAACGCCCAGCTTCGGTTGTAAAGGAGTTGTTAGAAAATGCTATTGATGCTGGAGCAACCGAGGTTACTTTGGTAATTAAAGAAGCAGGAAAGACATTAATTCAGGTAATCGATAATGGGAATGGAATGAGTACAACAGACGCCCGTTTGTGTTTTGAACGTCATGCTACCTCAAAAATTAAATCGGCTGAAGATCTTTTCAGTTTACACACCAAAGGATTTCGAGGAGAGGCTTTGGCTTCTATCTCGGCAATTGCACATGTGGAGTTAAAAACAAAGTCTGAAACTTCCGAAGTTGGAACGAAAATAACAATTGAAGGAAGTAAGGTAATTTCACAAGAACCGTCTGTAGTTCAACAAGGAACTACCATTTCTGTAAAAAACCTCTTCTATAATATTCCCGCTCGTCGTAATTTTTTAAAAAGTAATACAGTTGAGAGTCGTCATATAATAGATGAATTTCACAGGGTGGCGTTGGCCCATCCTCAAGTGGCGTTTCATATGCTCAATAATGGTAGTAATGTTTTTAATCTTCTCGCCAGTAATTCACGTCAACGTATTGTTGCTATTTTTGGTGCTAAAACAAATGAAAAATTAGTTCCTGTTTCGGAAGAAACAGAAATTCTAAAGATTGAAGGGTTTGTTATCAAGCCAGATTTTGTAAGAAAGAGCAGAGGAGAGCAGTTTTTCTTTGTTAATGATCGTTTTATTAAGAGTTCATATTTACACCATGCGGCACTGTCTGCCTTTGAAGGATTGATAAAAGAAGGAACTCATCCGGGGTATTTTTTATTTTTAGAGGTGGACCCAAAGTCGATTGATATAAATATACATCCTACCAAGACCGAGATCAAATTTGAAGATGAGCATGCAATGTATGCGATGCTTCGCTCAACCATAAAGCATAGTTTGGGACAGTTTAGTATTGCTCCTGTTTTAGATTTTAATAGAGATGCTGGCTTCGATACTCCCTATGAGTATACGAAGAAATTCCCAGTGGCGCCGACAATAGAAGTGGATTCGAAATTTAATCCCTTCAGAAAAGAGTCTGGTGGGGTTGGAGCTTCTACTTTGAATTATAAAAAAAATGATGGGGCTGCCTGGGAGTCCTTATATGTTGGCTTAAATGATGCCGATACGACCTCTGGTATTGCGAATATTGAATTTGAAAGTGAGGAAGTGACGGGAAAACTCTTCGAAGCGGAAACGGAAGAAGCCGGACAAACAACCTTTCAATTACATAACAAATACATAATTAGCCCAATAAAATCTGGCATGATGATAATTCACCAGCATTTAGCACATCAGCGTGTTTTGTATGAAGAATTATTGAAAAACATTACGGTACAGGAGGCGGTGAGTCAGCAGTTATTATTTCCTTTGTTATTTAACTTTTCCAAGGGCGATGTAGCAATTTTGGAAAAAGTACGAGAGCAATTGGAGCATACTGGCTTTGTTTTTTCGACTACCAAAGAAGATAGTTTAGAAATAAGTGGGATTCCAGTGAGTTTGCCCGAAAGTCAAGTAACGGCTGTTTTAGAGCAGTTAATTAAAGATATTAAAGAAGAGGTACCAGATGCCGGTTTTAGTCAAAATGATTTACTGGTTAAATCTATGGCCAAAAGTATGGCTGTAAAGTCTGGTACGGCATTAACAAGAAAAGAGCAAGAGTATTTAATAAATCAGCTCTTTGCTTGTAAGGAACCGAGTATTGCTCCGAATAATAAGGCGATATTGGTAACAATGGATGTGAACGATTTTGATAAAAAATTTATTTAGATGGGGAGAATAACAGATACAGTTAAGGGCTTAATAATTGTGAACGTATTATTTTTTCTGGGAACTCAGTTTACAGGAGATGTCGCTTATAAACTGTTCTCGCTGTACTATTTTGATAGCCCAAACTTTAAATTATGGCAGCCTATTACGCACATGTTTATGCATGGGGGTTTTGGACATATATTGTTCAATATGTATGGTCTATGGGCATTTGGGACCCCGCTTGAAGAACGTTGGGGGCGAAATAAGTTTTTATTCTTTTACTTTTCTGCTGGCCTTGGAGCGGCATTGGTTCATACTTTGGTTAACTATTACCAAGTTCAAGGTGGAATGGATGCATTGCTTGCGGCTGGGGTTTCTCAAGGTCAAATAGCCGACCTTCTGGCTACAGGAAGCTATAATTCAAGTATATTAAGTAGTGTTCCTCAGGATACTATACAGTCTTTATATGATGCTTATAATACTCCAGCTGTTGGCGCTTCGGGTGCCGTTTATGGAGTGTTGGTGGCATTTGGACTAATGTTTCCTAATGTTGCACTAATGCTAATCTTTTTGCCCGTTCCAATTAAGGCGAAGTACTTTATCCCTTTAATAATTCTTGGGGATTTATTTTTTGGAATTACAGGTTCTCCTTTTGGAATTGCTCATTGGGCTCATATTGGTGGTGCCTTGTTTGGGTTTATTATGGCCTATTACTGGAAGAAGAATAGTTTTAACGATCATCGGTGGAATTAGGTATGGCAGCAAATAATCTTACATATCAGTTTAAAACAGCCAACATAGTTGTAAAGATAATCGCTATTAATGTGCTTATCTTTTTATTGGTTCGGTTGTCGGCGTTTTTAATGCAAACTACACCAATGGCTGTTACAAGTTGGTTTGTACTACCAGATGGACTAGGAGCGTTTATAACTCAACCTTGGTCAATAATTACCTATAGTTTTTTACATTTCGGGTTCTTTCATATCTTTTTCAATATGTATATTTTGTATTGGTTTGGAAGAATCGTGCTAAACCTATTTAACGAAAAACGATTTCTCGCCATTTTTTTACTAGGTGCTATTTGTGGTGGTCTGTTATATATGTTAGCGTACAATTTGTTTCCTGTGTTTATAGGAACTAATGGTTATCTTTTAGGTGCCTCAGCAGCGGTTCGCGCTATTATGATTTTTATAGCCGCTTATTCGCCTAATACAGAGGTTATGATTTTTAGGTTTAGAATCAAACTATGGCATATAGGCCTTGCTGTTATTTTACTTGATTTAATTCAAATACCAACCTCTGGAAATGCTGGAGGACTTATTGCGCATTTAGGTGGTGCCTTGCTCGGTTATCTTTATGCGATTCAATTAGCAAAGGGAAATGACATTGGTAAATGGTTTGAAAATATATTAGATTGGTTTGAGAATTTGCTTAAGCCGAGAACAAAAAAACCTTTCAGAAAAGTACATCGCACAACACAACAGAATTCCCCGCGTTCTAAGTCAAAAGTGGACGCTAGTGACCATCAAAAAAAGGTTGATGGTATCTTAGATAAAATTGGAAAGAGCGGCTATGAGAGCCTTACCAAAGCGGAAAAAGATTTTCTATTTAAGGCAGGAAAAGAATAAAAACAGGGGATTGTTGAAAAAATCAAGTTTTATTGTAAAAGTCATTTTCTGGCTAAATAATATTGCTGCCGTATTGTTGGTAGTTTCCTTTGTGTTGCCTTATTTTCCACCTAAATCTTTCCCGAACTTATCACTATTAAGCTTGGGTGTCTCTCCTTTGATTGTTCTTAATTTTGCTTTTGCGTTTTATTGGTTGCTTCGGAAGAAGCGGAAGATGTTCCTGTCGATTACGGTTCTGGTGCTTACCTACTTCTTCTTTAATCCTTTTGTTAAGTTTTCTTCAGAAGGGAATACAGAAGATTTTGAAAATAGTGTTAAACTCATGTCATATAATGTGCATTTGTTCAATGCCTACGAAAAGAATTCAGATAAAAACGTTTCAGAGATATTTAGCGATTTATTGCAGCAGGAAGATCCAGATATTGTATGCATTCAAGAATACTACCGAGATAATGCCCCAGTTTTTGAAAACTATCCATATCAATACGTTCATTTTAAAAAGACTACCAATAAGAAAGGGGTTACCAAAGAGAATACACTTGGACATGCTATTCTATCGAAATTTCCAATAGTGAATACTGGTGCTTTTGATTTTATAAAAACCTATAACAACAGTATTTATACAGATGTGGTAATTAGAAATGACACTATAAGAGTCTATAACTTACATTTAAAGTCCATGAGCATTCTGCCTTCGGTTTCGTTCTTGCAAGATGGCGATAAGGATAAATTACGCCAGCGAATGGCAAATGCTTTTATGGCACAGCAAGAACAGGTAGAGGCCATCTTAGAGCATAAGAAATTGTCACCTTTTCCGGTATTGATATCTGGAGACTTTAATAATACGCCTTTTTCTTATATCTATCGGAAGGTTCAAGGAGACATGAAGGATGCTTTCTTGGAAAGCGGAAATGGTTTAGGGACTACGTATCTGTTCGATTCTTATCCAATGCGGATTGATTATATTTTTGTTTCGGAAGAATTCGAAGTACTAAAATTTAAGACGGTTAAGAAGACATTTTCAGATCATTACCCTGTTAGTGCTACCCTTGGTTGGGGTTTCGAAACTGAAGGAGCAAATCAATAGTTACCATATTTTCTGCTGTTCTAGATAATTCAGCGTATTAGGGCCTTCATTAAACAACAAATCTATGACCGATAGGTTGGGTAAAAACCCATGATGTTCCTCGAGTACCTGCGTATATGGATCTAAGTTGAACTCTTTTCTTTTCTTTACCTCAATCAAACTTCGTAAGTCCTTATGTGCAGTCTTGGGTTCGTAGCGTTCTGTTATAGACACTTCAGCTGTCACACCAATTAAATCACAAAGCAGCTCAAAAATCTGCAAATTAAAATCCAACAATGAGCTCACTGGGGTTTTGAATAATGGTTCCAACTCGTCTTCGTAATATTCGAAGAATGGGGAAGTTCGATAGGCAGTTTGTATTGACTTCCAATGGTGGGAAGGCCAAGGAAAGTTATTTTCTATTTGCACATCTTTCATCTTCAATCGACTGCCATTTTTAACGTGCTTAACAGGAATATTAAGTAACAACTCGCCATTGTTATGAGCGATATAAGTTCGGTTGCGATAGGTCTGCTTTTGGTAATTGTCTTCAACTTCCAATACAATTTCCACCGCTTGAGAAACCGCTATCATTTGCACAATAGAGGGGAGATAAGCCGGATGAATTAAAACTTTGGACATAAGAAATCAATGAATAAACAATCCAATTAACTACTTTTAGCCTTTCTTTTTTTTCTAAAGAAATCAAAGACAAACCAACCTGCCACAAAGATTAAAAAGAATTTAAAATAGGAAAATGGTTTGTCATCTCCACCCACTGTTGTGAACATGCGATTCCATCGTATTTTATTCATTACCCCTTTGGCGTTGGTATCCCAACTCATCCATACAAACACTGGTTTCCCAACCACATGAGTAAATGGTACAAAGCCCCACATACGTGCATCTTGAGAATTGTTACGATTATCGCCCATCATCCAATAGTAGTCAAGTTTGAAAGTGTATTCCGTTAGTGGTGACCCATTTAAAAATACTTGAGTGCCAGATTGAGAAATCTTGTTTTCCATTCCTATTTCACTACCCTCATACACTTCTATAATACGTCTGTATAGGGGTAAGCTTTCTGGTGTAATCGCAACCGTTTTTCCGGCTTGAGGGATATACATAGGACCAAAGAAGTCTGTATTCCATTCATAGTTTGGACTATGTGGGAAAGCGACTGGGTCTGCGACTCCTTTTTGTCCTTTAATTCTGAAAATGGTATCCATCTCTGGATAATTCTTAAACTTAGCGAAAGCTTCATCTGTCATCATTGCTCTAAACACTCGATAACTAGGTGGATTGTCCATTGGATACATATCCGTAATATCATATCGCTGCGCTGCATACAAAGGGTTCAGTTGTTTTTTCGTTCTAAAGGCATAACTAAATTGCAATTTAGCGCGACCTGGCAATTCGTTTTGCTTTCCATTGATATAAACATAGCCATCACGAATTTCGAGAGAGTCTCCTGGCAAACCAACACAACGTTTTACATAATTGGATTTTTTATCCAGAGGCTTAATATCTACCTTACTTCGCGGATCCGTAATATTTGTCAAAGTATCTGGAGGCCAACTAAAGACCACAATATCATTTCTTTTTATCTTTTGAAAACCAGGAAGCCTAAAGTATGGTATTTGAAGGTTTTTTAAGTAGGATTTCGCTTTTAGTACCGGAATCGTATCATGCACCATGGGAAAAGATATCGGTGTCATCGGTGTCCTTGCACCATAATGGAACTTACTCACAAATAAGAAATCACCGACCAATAAAGTTTTCTCTAAGGAAGAAGTGGGGATAGTAAATGGTTGCATCACATAGGTGTGTACCACAGTGGCCGCGACAATTGCAAACAAAATAGAACTTACCCAGTCACCAACGCCAGTTCTGGGAACCAGACTTCTGTCTTTTATATGTGCCACTTCCTGAGTATAATTAATATAATAGATATAAAGACCAAATGTTAAGAGGCCTAAAAGAGTATCGGTGTTACTATTTCTACCAAAACTTCGCAACGTCTCCACCCAAATTACTGGAAACATTATTAGGTTTACAATTGGGATGAATAGTAAAATGGTCCACCACCAGGGGCGGTTAATAATTTTCATTAAAACAACCGCGTTATAAACAGGAATACCTGCTTCCCAAGCTTGCCTACCGGCTTTTATATATAATTTCCAAGTTCCTAGGAAGTGTATTACTTGAACTATAACGATAAAAATCAACCAACCTGTCCAACTCATAATATGTTATTTGTTTTATAGCCTTAGACTACACTTTTTTTATTACTTATTCCCGCCAATTTCTATGGGGTGTATTAAATTATTTTATCTCTCAAAGCTAATCAAGTTAAAGAGAGTTACAACTTTAACCAATCCCTAACACATCTTTCATGGTAAATATACCTGTTTTCGTCTGAAGCCACTCGGCAGCCAGGATCGCACCAATTGCGAATCCATTTCTGTTATGTGCTTCATGTTTAATTGAGATAGTATCAATTTCCGAAGTATAAGAAACTACGTGTGTTCCTTTTACATCGTTAATCCGCTCAGCAGTTATAGAAACTTCACCTTCTTTTGTTCCGTTCAATTTCCATTCTTTTTTTTCTGAATGTTTTAAAATTCCTTCTGCAATTGATATCGCCGTTCCACTAGGAGCATCCTTCTTTTGTGTATGGTGAATCTCGGAAATAGAAACATTGTAATTCTTCCAAGTACCCATCATTTTTGCAAGTTTTTCGTTCAGGTTAAAGAATAAATTTACTCCAACACTGAAGTTTGACGCATAGATAAAGCTTCCGTTACTCTCTTCACATAACTTTATGATTTCATCATAATGATCCAACCAGCCCGTGGTGCCTGAAACCACTGGAATTTTTGCCTGAAAGCAATCTTTTAGATTCTTCACTGCGGCTTCTGGAGTTGAAAACTCGATAGCTGCATCTGCTTCTTCCAAGTTTCCTTCAGATAAACTACTAGAGCTTTTGAATACAATAATGTGCCCCCTATCTAGTGCTAATCGCTCGATGGTCTTTCCCATTTTTCCGTATCCAAGTAGAGCTAGTTTCATTTCAAACGGTAAGTGAGTGACAGTCCATAATTAGGCCGTGCGTTTAGAGAATTAAAATTCAAGTTTGGCTGTAGCGATAGATCATCGTTCACATTATATTGTCGTAGATGTGAATCTACATTGGCGTCTACAATATTAAGTAAGTAGAAAGCGACCGTCACAATAATACTAACATCCTTATTTTTTTGAGCCGTTTTTTGAGCATCAATCAGTCGATCATCAGAAATCACAGGGGTAGAACCTGTTCCGTAGAATTCATCATCTGTATATCCTGCTAATCGTCTTTTATAAGCGTCCCGAAAGCGATCATAGTCTTTATCGTTTTGAAGGTAGAAATAGATTCCGGCTCCCATCCCAGCATAAACGATAGGAATTTTCCAATATTTTTTGTTATAAGCTTGACCTAATCCAGGGATCACTGCCGAATAGAAAGCAGCTCTAGCTGGAGCCAAAGGATCGTATGGCTCCTTTGCCGAGAGTGAATCCTTTACTACTAGAACCTTTTCTTCCTTAACAATTAAGGAATCTGTTTTTTGGGCAAAAATTGACATTGCCAGTAGAAAAAATAAGATATTGAGTGCCTTACTTTTCACTTTTTATGAGCTTCAAGATACGTTGGAAATCTTCCTTATTTTTAAACGGAACTACTAATTGTCCCTTTCCAGAGTTAGAAACTTTTATATCAATCTTACTATTTAATAAGGACGTAAGCTCTTTTTTGGCATCCTTCGCAAAGGAAGGTGTCGATTTTTTTGAGGGTAAAGATTTCTTCTTATTACCTGATTTATATGATCTAACGATAGCCTCGGTATCTCTTACAGAGAGGTTTTTACTTACTATTTTTTCATAGATATCCAATTGGAGACTGGCATCTTCCAAATTAATTAAAGCTCTACCGTGACCCATAGAAATAAAGCCGTCTCGCATCCCAGTTTGGATAATAGGGTCTAATTTTAATAAGCGAAGGTAGTTTGCAATTGTCGATCTATTTTTACCCACACGGTCACTTAGTTTTTCCTGAGTAACCTGAATTTCTTCTATTAGACGCTGATAGGAAATGGCAATCTCAATAGGATCTAGGTCTTGACGTTGGATGTTTTCAACCAGAGCCATTTCCAATGATTCTTGGTCATTTGCAATACGAATATAGGCTGGAACAGTTTTTAATCCAACTAATTTTGATGCACGAAAGCGTCGTTCACCACTTACTAACTGGTACCTATTAAAGTTTAATTTACGAACAGTTATAGGTTGAATAACTCCCAATTCTCTAATGGAAGAAGCCAGTTCCCTGAGAGATTCCTCATTAAAACTTGTACGGGGCTGAAAAGGGTTCACTTCAATAGCATCCAACTCTAACTCTACAATACTGCCTACTACTTTATCTGCATTTTTGTCACTAACAGATTGAATATCATTAGAAGGGTCCTTCAATAATGCTGAAAGGCCTCGACCTAAGGCTTGTTTTTTTGTTGCTTTCGCCATCTTCTCCTACTTAGTTTTCTCAATTAATTCTTGGGCTAAACTTAGATAATTATTAGCACCTATACTACCAGCATCATAGCTAATAATACTTTCACCGTAACTTGGTGCTTCTCCTAAACGCACATTTCGTTGGATGATTGTTTCAAAAACCATTTCTGCGAAGTGCTTTTTTACTTCCTCCACAACCTGATTTGACAATCGCAATCTAGAATCGTACATCGTCAATAATAGGCCTTCAATGTCCAAATCAGGGTTATGAATCTTTTGAACACTTTTTATCGTATTCAAAAGCTTTCCAAGCCCTTCTAGGGCAAAATATTCACATTGTATAGGTATTATAACAGAATCCGCCGCAGTTAAAGCGTTGAGTGTCAATAGGCCCAACGAGGGAGCGCAGTCAATTAAAATATAATCGTAGTCTTTTTTCAAATCATCGATTGCTACTTTTAGCATAGATTCACGATTTTTCTTATCAACTAACTCAATTTCTATTGCAACAAGATCGATATGGGCTGGAATTATGGCTACGTTAGGAGAGGTAGTGTCGACGATAGCATCTACTGGCTTGATGGTATGTTCAAGTACTTGATACGATCCGGCGGCAATACTTTCCACGTCAAGACCCAGTCCAGAAGTTGCATTGGCTTGAGGGTCCGCATCAATCAGCAATACTTTTTTCTCTAGAACCCCAAGAGAGGCTGCTAAATTTACCGATGTTGTGGTTTTACCAACACCTCCTTTTTGGTTTGCGATAGCAATAATTTTACCCATTAACTTTTTCTAAAATTTGCCTTAAAAATACAATTAAATATGCGGACTTAAAATGAATTTTGTTAACAGGAAGTGAACAATTAGATTTATCCATTTCGAGTCTCGATGAACTACTTGGAAAGTCAATTTAGAATGCAAAATAATATATCTAAGTATCAACTATTTACTTTTCTTAAAGCCAATCCTTGTGGTTTAATTACTAATGTCAAATGCTACAAAATTGTTCCTATTGAATCGATCTGTTTTTATCATTCGGGACTATTCACTTCGTTATGAATCAATACTCGAATCCAATAAAATAGGAACGGTTTATTTACTTTTCTTCGAACGTACCATGGCCTCTAGCATATCCCACATTTGTTCTGGAACTTGCTCTAATAGGTTCATTTGTCCTGCGCCTTTTAGCCATTCACCTCCATCAATTACAATAACTTCTCCATTAAGATAAGCGGAGAAATCGGAAACCAAATAAGCGGCTAAGTTTGCTAATTCTTGATGATCACCTACTCTTTTAAGTGGTACTTTTTTTGCCAGATCAAACTTTTCTTTTAAGTCACCTGGTAATAATCGATCCCATGCACCCTTGGTAGGGAATGGGCCTGGGGCAATGGCGTTAAATCGCATACCATACTTTGCCCATTCTACGGCCAAAGAGCGGGTCAGTGCTAAAACTCCTGCTTTGGCCGTAGCGCTTGGCACAACGTAGGCCGAGCCGGTAAAGGCATAGGTTGTTACTATGTTCAAGACCGTTTTGTTAGTTTCTTTTTGGGCGATCCAATGTTTTCCAAAGGCAAGTGTACAATTTTTGGTTCCTTTTAGAACAATGTCTATTACAGTGTCAAAGGCATTTGCCGAAAGTCGTTCAGTAGGAGAGATAAAATTACCAGCGGCATTGTTTAAAAGGACATCTACTTGTCCAAACTCAGCAACCGAAGCAGCAACCATTGCCTCAACTTCGTTATAATTTCGAACATCACATTTAACGGGAAGTACTTTTCCGCCAGTTTGTGTTTCCAATTCTATTTTGACGGCTTCAAGCTTTTCAATATTACGAGAAGTGATGACCACATTTGCGCCTAGCTCCAAGAAGTAGGTTGTCATGGATTTTCCCAAACCGCTTCCTCCGCCCGTCACTACAATTGTTTTTCCTTTTAGCGCATCATCACGCAGCATTTTTGCTTTTAAATCCATGAGTTCTATAATTTTCAGTAAAAATAGCGAATCTATTGCAAACTATTATGCTTGCATAGTAAATTATTTGTTATCGGTTGAATTTGTCAATAGAGAAAATATTGAATCAAAAAATCATGGGTCCTATAGCTTAGAGCGATACACCAGGCAATGTTCAAATCTTGGATCATCAATAATTGCGGGATGTTGAACTGTTCCTATGTACTCCATCCCTATTTTTTTCATCACATTTTCTGAAGGAGTATTTGTATTGGTCGCAAAAGAAAGCACTTCTTTTATGCCAAATTTTGAAAAGGCTTCTTTTAAACATCCTTGAGCGGCTTCAGTTGCAAAACCTTTTCCCCAAGCCGATTGCTTTAACCTCCAACCAATATCCACACAGGGTGTATACTCGCTTTGCCAGGTTTGATTTTTTATACCGGCGAACCCAATAAACTCGTTATTTTCCAACAAATCAATGGCGAAATAAGTGTAACCATATTCGTTAAAATGATTTGATAAGCGAGTAATAAGTTCTTTGGTCTCTGGAGCAGATAAAGTAGAGGGAAATTGCTCCATTACTTTTGGATCTGCACACATATTTGTGAATGGTATTATATCGCTCTTTTGCCAATTTCGCAATCCAAGACGCTCGGTTTTTATAACATAGGTTTTCTCAGTCATGCTTTATGCTACCGAATCTATTAAAACCTGAAGCATTTCAATGGCGGCATCGCTAATTTTGGTTCCAGGGCCATACACTGCCACAGCCCCAGATTCAAATAAGAATTTGTAATCTTGAGGCGGAATTACGCCACCTACAATGACCATAACATCCTCCCTTCCATAATTCTTTAACTCTTTAATAACTTGAGGCACCAAAGTTTTATGGCCAGCGGCGAGTGAAGATACTCCTAGAATATGAACGTCGTTTTCAATGGCTTGCTTTGCTGCTTCAGCTGGTGTTTGAAACAAAGGACCTATGTCCACGTCAAAACCCACATCTGCGTATCCCGTTGCTACCACTTTAGCGCCACGATCATGGCCATCCTGTCCCATTTTTGCAATCATGATCCGTGGACGACGTCCTTCCAATTCGGCAAATTGATCGGCCATTTCTCTTGCTTTTGCAAAGGAGGGGTCTTTCTTAATTTCTTTACTATACACTCCGCTAAATGATTTTATTTGTGCCTTATATCGTCCAAAAGATACTTCTAGAGCATCACTTATTTCACCTAAAGTTGCTCGTTCCCGTGCCGCTTCAATAGCTAAAGCTAATAAATTTCCTTCACCTGTTTTAGCACATTGGGTTAATTTTGAAAGGGTTTTAGAAACTTTTTCAGTATTTCTTTCGGATTTTATCCGGTCTAGTCGTTCAATTTGGGACAATCGTACTTTCTGATTATCAACATCCAAAATCTGGAGCGGATCTTCCCTTTCTAATCTGTATTTATTTACACCAACGATGATATCCTGCCCGCTGTCAATCCTTGCTTGTTTTCTAGCTGCTGCTGCTTCAATTCTTAGTTTTGGAATTCCGGCTTCTATAGCCTTCGTCATTCCACCCAATTCTTCTACCTCCTCGATAAGTTTCCAAGCTCTATTTGCAATTTCATTGGTAAGACTTTCGACATAGTAACTTCCTGCCCATGGATCAACAGTTTTTGTTATTTGTGTTTCTTCCTGAAGGTAAATCTGTGTATTTCTCGCAATACGAGCGGAGAAATCTGTTGGCAAAGCAATTGCCTCATCAAGTGCATTGGTATGTAATGATTGTGTTCCTCCAAAGGCAGCTGCAGAAGCCTCGATACAAGTTCTAGCAACATTATTGAATGGGTCTTGCGCTGTCAAACTCCAACCACTGGTCTGACAATGCGTGCGAAGCGCTAGGGATTTCGGATTTTTAGGGTTGAATTGTTTTACAATTTTTGCCCAGAGCATACGAGCTGCACGCATTTTTGCAATTTCCATAAAATGGTTCATTCCAATGGCCCAAAAGAATGAAAGACGTGGAGCAAAGGAGTCAATATCCATTCCTGCATTTATTCCAGTGCGAATGTACTCTAGTCCGTCTGCCAACGTATAAGCCAATTCGATATCGCAAGTTGCGCCCGCTTCCTGCATGTGATAACCAGAAATAGATATAGAATTGAATTTGGGCATTTTTTCCGTAGTAAATTCAAAGATATCACTGATGATTTTCATCGATGGAGTGGGAGGGTAGATATACGTATTTCGTACCATAAACTCTTTAAGAATATCATTTTGTATTGTTCCTGCCAGTGCATCCGGAGGAATACCTTGTTCCTCGGCAGCAACAATATAGAATGCCATAATTGGTAGCACCGCACCATTCATGGTCATAGAAACGCTCATTTGATCCAGTGGAATCTGGTCGAATAATATTTTCATGTCTTCAACGCTGTCAATGGCCACTCCGGCTTTTCCAACATCTCCAACTACACGTTCGTGATCGCTGTCGTAACCACGATGTGTTGCTAAATCAAAGGCAACGGACAAGCCTTTTTGTCCTGCTGCAAGATTTCGACGATAGAATGCATTACTATCCTCAGCAGTCGAAAAACCGGCGTATTGACGAATTGTCCAAGGGCGACGAACAAACATTGTCGAATAGGGGCCACGTAGGTTAGGTGCAATTCCGGCTATATAATCTAGATGAGGGAGTTCTTGAATATCTTCAGCTGTGTACTGTTTTTTTACATCAATAGTTTCGGCAGTTGAAAAAGTTTCAATTTCTAACTTCTCACTTTCGTCTTTCGACTTCTTCAATAAAATATGCTCGATGCTTTTTCTACTCATTTGAATTAATTTCGGACAAATCGAGATCCATTAGATATTGATAATAGGTGTCAAGTGCTATATACATTAGGAAATTTGGTTGATCAAAGTCGTCTACGACATTAGTTATAAGTCTATCAGAAAGGAGTTTTGGATTTAAACTACCAGTAGTTTTAAGGGCCATTATCGTGGTTCTCATAGACGAATCCTCGATGTTTGAAAACAGACAGGAAACAAACTCAGAATCATAATTGAGATTACTTGAATTGGAGGTGTAATCCCATAGCTGTTCATCCTGCTTCAATTTTTCTAAAAGCTTAAGGCTATGTTTGGATACAATGTTCCTAAAATCCGCGTCGCCCTTTGAGCCCTTATAGATAAAATTTGCATATGCTTCTGTACTCGACATTGGACGTTGTACTCTGGAGGCATAATAAACAGAGATATCGTTAAAAAAGCTATATAGTGCTTCATTAAGTAACTCCTTGTCGGCTCCACCACAAGTCACCATCATTGGTTTAGTATCATATTTATATTCTACGGATTCTTGGCATCCAAAAACTAGAAATACAATTAAAATTGAAAAAACAGGTTGCTTTACTTTATTCATTGTTTAGTCTAATTTGTTCCATTTTTTCTGCAAGCCTTCGTTCAATTATTGGACTAATAAGCGTTTTTCGCACTTTGGTCTTTATAAATGGAAATAATTCAAGGTCATCTTTCATTCGATCACTGGCATTAGGGTGTTTGTTCGTTCCTAGAAGAACAAGTTTTGCATCATCAAATAGCTCTTGTTCCTTGTTAGCGCTTTCTTTGATTTTTCTTTGAATAGTACCTTCTTTGAGTTGGCTGAGAAATCCTCCGTTTCTTTCTATGTCCTTAAAAAGCGCCAAGGATTTTTCGGCTAACTCATCTGTTAACTGCTCAATGTAATATGCTCCATCTGCGGGGTTTGAAACTGTTTCAAAATAGCTTTCCGCCTTTAAAATTAACAATTGATTTCTTGAAATTCGTTCACCAAACTTATTACTTTTATGATATAAATAATCATAGGATATGTTTCCAATTGTATCAGCACCACCAAGTACTGCACTCATACATTCGGTGGTGGTTCGTAACATATTTACATTATAGTCATAAATTGTTTTATTGCGTTTAGAGGGCCTAGCGATTACATGGCAAGTTTCAGACACATTAAATTCAGAGGCCAATAGTGCGTATAGTTTTCGAAGTGCACGAATCTTAGCAATTTCAAAGAAATAATTGGATCCATTGGCAATTTGGAACGTCATTTTTGGGTTTTTCGCACCGTCTGCCGTAAAATGATTTAGATATTCTGCTGCATGAGCCAACCCGTAGGCCAGCTGTTGTACCATATTTGCCCCAGCGTTTTGATAAAACCCCGTATCTACACTAAGTATATTTTCGAATCTATTTTCTGAAATTATTTTTTCTAGAATTGCATGATCTTGATTTAAGTTGTGAAACCAATTTCCGGAACGTGCAAGGTTACCGATGATGTCTATATTGTAAAATACAGCTGCTTTTTTTTCTGAAAGAAATTGCTTCAGTTGAAAGAAGAAATTTTCTGAGAGAAATTGTAATTTGAAATAAATGGTAACACTTTCAAATGAGAAATTCTTAAAAATTTTAGAAGGATCAAACTCTTTTTCCGAAGCTAATACAATCGCTTCCGTTCCATTTTTTATAGCTTCCAAAATCAATCCGTTAACTATAGATTCGTCGTCAACAAAGAACTCTTGGGCGATGGACCACTTTTTTGGATGACCAGGAACCGCGCTAAACGTAGCCTGAAAATCATCTCTGTGATAAAACGGTTTTACGTTAATACCTTCAGTGCTATTCCATACCAGTGTGTCGTTATAATTGGCGCCTTTTAAATCAACTTGTATTTTTTGCTTCCATTGTTTGGCAGAAATGGTCTCGAATTCGTTAAATAGGAACTCACTCATCGTTCTTTTTTTATATATATGCTGTCTTCGTGTTCTATTATAAAAATATCTTCTTTTTCTTTCTTGAGGTAGTACTTTTCACGAGCAAATTTTTCAACCTCGCTACTATCTTGCATTTTTTCGATAAAGGTCTTATCATTTTTCATTTCCTTTTTATAAAACTCTTTATTGCCTTCTAGTGCTTTAATGTCATGATTTAATTCATTGTGAATTAAAAAGGAATTGGTGTCAAAAAATAACATCCAAAATAGGAAAAGGATAAGTATAAGCACGTATTTATTGCTTATAAATCGGAACCATTTTTTTTGTTTTATTTCTGAAAATTTCACCTTTTGTTTATGCTAATTTTTGATGAATGATTGTTCTAATAAGATTAACCGCTACCGTATTATAGCGGTTTGTAGGGATAATAATATCAGCGAACTCTTTTGTAGGTTCTATAAATTGCTGATGCATTGGCTTCAGGGTGTTTTGATACCTTTCCAATACCTCTTTTAAGTCTCTGCCGCGTTCCGCTATATCACGCTTTAAACGTCTTATAAGCCGTTCGTCACTATCTGCGTGAACATATACTTTAATATCGAACATTTCACGAATTTCCAGATGTGTTAATATCAAAATTCCTTCAACAATAACTACTTTTTTAGGATGGGTAGTGATGGTTTCTCGAGTACGATTATGATCTACAAAGGAATACGCAGGTTGCTCAAATGAATTTCCTTTACGCAATTCCTCCAAATGCTCTACAAGTAGTTCAAAATCAATCGAGTTTGGGTGATCAAAGTTTATTCCCACTCGCTCATCGTAGCTTAAATGGCTGGTATCTTTGTAATAAGAATCTTGAGAGATTATACATACTTCATTCGGCGGAAGTTCTGCAACGATTTGTTCAACTACCGTGGTTTTTCCACTTCCAGTACCGCCTGCGATGCCTATTATGAGCATAAATTAAGGGTTTTGACAAAAATAGCTATTAAGTTATTACCTTAAAAACCAAAAGCTATTATTATTTTTCAACACTTGAAACTTCGGCTTCAGTAACCATAGAACTCTGAGTATTTCCCCAAGAATTCATAATATAGTTTAACACGTCTGCCACTTCCTCAGCGCTTAAACCCATTGGTGTCATAATGCCGTCATATTTTATACCTTTGACCTCTATTTCTCCCTTTTGCCCATATTTAACCACATGTATGCTTTCTTTTCTTTTTTCTGTTAGCCAATTAGATCCTGCTAATGGTGGGAAATTATTCGGAATTCCTTTCCCATTGGCCATATGACATTGGATACAAAAGTCCTTGTAGACGGACTTCCCTTGTTCGAGGCTTTTCTGAAGTTCCGTTTGAGGAACCTTACCTTCTTGTTGAATAGAAATGTCGTTTTTTTTCTTTTCTGAATTTGTGTTGCAAGAAAGTACAAAGAATAGCACTGTCGTGATAAGTAATGATTTGTACATGTTTTTATTTAGGGTAGTTTGTTGAACGTTTGTTAGGTTGATATGAATATGTTTCATGGATAGAAGCCTTAATTTGGGATGATTTTTACGATTCCCCGTCCTTCAATTCCAATATAAATATAGCCGTCTGGACCCATTTTGACATTGCGAACGCGTCCAACATCTTCGGCGATATTTTCACGACCTACAACCTTGTTTCCATTTAGCTTTATTAATTCGACATAGTTAAATTTTAAAGAGCCAACGAGCAGATGTCCTTTCCAATCTGGGTATACGTTCCCAGTTACGAAATCCATTCCACAAGGCGCGATTGATGGAGTCCAATAGTGAACAGGCTGCTCCATACCTTTTCTTGTTGTTTCTTCAGTGAATTTAGTGCCGCTGTAATTAACGCCATAGGAGATAACTGGCCAGCCGTAATTTGCACCCTTTTTTAAAATATTGATTTCATCCCCTCCCTTTGGGCCGTGTTCATGAACCCATATTTCACCAGTTTTTGGGTGTTTTGCCATTCCTTGGGGGTTGCGGTTTCCGTAGGTGAAAATTGCCTTTTTTGCTTGCGTATCGTTCACAAAAGGATTGTCCTTTGGTATGCTGCCATCGTCGTTTAGACGATAGATCTTTCCGCAGTCACGAGTAACATCTTGCGGATTCACATCACGATCTCCTCGGTCTCCTATGGAGAAATAGAGGTAGCCATCATCATCAAATTCGATTCGTGACCCGAAATGCTGTCCACGAGTTGAATTAGGGCTTGCCTTGTAAAGTGTTTGAATATTTGTAAGAGATTCTCCTTCGAGTTTGCATCGAACTAATGCGGTATTACCACCGTTGCCCGTGCCTTCTGTAGAGGAATAGGTGATATAGATCCAGCCATTTTCCGAGTATTTTGGATGTAACGCTATGTCTAATAAACCGCCTTGTCCTCGATTGTATATTTCGGGGACGTTTTTGATTTCCTTTTTTTTGCCGTTTTTAAAATGGATAAGGTCCCCACTTTTTTCAGTAATTAACATACTCCCGTCTGGAAGCCAGGTCACTCCCCAAGGATTAGAAAGGTTATCCACCACTGTTTTTATACTGTAGGTTCTTTGATTAGTTTCAAGAGTGTATTGCAAAGATTTTTCCTTGGAAGTGATTATCGCTGTTGTTTCCTTGGGCTTCTTACAGCTAACCAAAAATATCAGGGAGATTAGCAGGAGAGAATATTTGTACATAACGAATTCTATTCTATGAAAAGATACTAAAAAAGATGGAATGGATATGACCCTATAGTGTGATAATGGTTTTTTTTCATTTACCCGGCGTAAATTGATGGATTAGATTTATTTAATAATAAATATGAAAAGTTGCTTGCCATACTCTTTATTTTAGTTATTTTTGCACCTCAGTTTTCGGGGTGTAGCGTAGCCCGGTTATCGCGCCACGTTTGGGACGTGGAGGCCGCAGGTTCGAATCCTGCCACCCCGACTGATAAAATCCAATCACTTTTGTGGTTGGATTTTTTGTTTTAGCTTAATTCGCAATTTAATTTGAAATTGTTTGGCAAATACTCTATTGGAACAATAAAAATATATTTCTAAGAACTTGTGACTTTTCTAAAAACTTGTGTCCTAACTTATAAGGACAATAATATCGCTATTTACCCTGGAATCTACAAAACCTGAACATAAACTAAGTGATGATGAATTAATAGTAAGAGTTTTGGGGTCAAACGATACCCATTCGTTTGCTATTCTCTATGATCGTTATGCTCAAATTGTATTTAATAAGCGCATAAGTTTTTCGAAATCAAAAGAAGAGGCAGAAGACTTAACCCATGATATTTTTGTCTTGCTTTTTGCAAAGCTTAGAACATACCAGCGGAGATCCAAATTCTCGACCTGGTTATACTCTTTCGTTTACAATTATTGTGTCAATTATGTCCAAAGGACACTTAAAAAAAAGAATGAAAAATTTGTCGTTATGGATGATGTTCATAAATACGCGGAAGAAGAAGTTCCAGATGAAAAAATATATGAGTTAAGATCAGATTTGTTGCAATTTGCGTTGAAAAAGTTAAAGCCAGATGACAGGAGGATTTTACTAATGAAATACCAAGACGATATATCTGTAAAGGATATAATGGATACTCTTGAATTGGGTGCAAGTGCGTAAAATGAGACTTAAACGTGCCAAGGTGAAATTAATAACTATATATAATAAGCTATAGAATGGAGAACCCTTTCAAAAAAATCCTGCGGGATGAAAAACTCTCTTTAATTGTGAAATCTAAAGTGATGCAAGATGTAGAAAGACTTAAACTAGTAATTGATTTTGCAGATTTATTTGCAGTGAAGCATCCAAGTGTATTAAACGATATTTTAAAAACTACTAGAAATAAGATTAAAAACTAAATAAACCATGGAAAGATTTTTAGAATTAAAACCCTTTGAGAATTTGTTGAATGAATTAAGTTCCTTTTTACCCAAACTATTGGGAGCGATAGCCTTATTCATTATTGCTTTTGTACTCTTAAAACTTATTTTATTTGTTGTAAGGAAGTCTTTAAAAATAACTAAAGTTGATCTATTCGTTGCGAAAGTATTTGAGAAGGGTGAAATATTTAACACTTCAATTAAGATCCAACCAACACGAATAATTATTGCTTTTGTTAAGTGGTTTTTAATCTTGGTTTTGGTAATAATTGGAGCATATTTAATAGGATTAACAATGGTTTCGAATGAAGTGGGTAAAATAGTTAGTTATCTCCCTCAGGTTTTTAGCGCGTTTGTAATTTTTGGATTTGGTGTTTATCTAGCGACTGTTTTAAGTAAATCTACAAAAACGATGCTGGATACCTTTGACCTAAACGGCTCTAAGCTTATCAGTCGGATTGTATTTTATCTTGTATTCCTAATAGTAACAATTATTGCGTTGAATCAGGCTGGGGTTAATACAATGGTTATTACTGATAATCTGTCAATTATACTTGGTGCTTTGTTAGCTTCATTTGCTCTTGGTTTAGGGTTGGGATCCAAGGATGTTATTTCTAGATTGCTTTTTTTGTTTTATGCTAGGAAAAATTATCAGATTGGTCAATTAATCCGAATTGATGGATTTGAAGGGAGAATTCTAACAATAGACAATATTTGTATGGTGGTAGAAAGTAATACCGAAAAAAGGGTGTATCCAATTAAAGAGGTTTCAAATAAATTGGTTGAACTTATTTAGACATGAATCATCTCGATCTTAATCCATTTTAATGTGACCTAAATACATTTTATGGGTCACACTAGAAAAGGAAGCTATCAAGATGATTATTGTTTTTATTGTAATTCAGCTATTTGCACTGTTAATTATTGGTTTAATGTTGATGAATTCTAGGAGAGAAAGAAAAATAATAAAAAAAGACCTAATAATTGGTAATCAAGCAGCGAAGATAGTGAAGTGATTTAAACTTTTTTCAGTTCTCTCTTTTGAATTTTTTAACAGCTATAATGATGAGTGACAGGTAATTAAGCCCTAACCAACTAGCTATGGTAGTATCAAACCTATTGAGCAGCGACCTATAGCTATCCATCCAAGCATTTGTTCTCTCTATTGCATATCTTTCATTGTAGAGTT